>Ga0272444_10000017_pt1 | contig 287699 bp, 219 predicted proteins | sample SSMForm13_FD_201033 | JGI IMG/M metagenome (GOLD analysis project Ga0272444, IMG submission 201033) | Marine sediment archaeal communities from Little Sippewissett salt marsh, Falmouth, MA, United States - SSM-Form-13 | ecosystem: Environmental > Aquatic > Marine > Wetlands > Sediment ... | reverse complement strand
GCCGCGGAACCGCCCTCCCATACCGCGATGATGTCGGGATTTGCCTGCAAAAACGCTTTTAGTGCGTTGTCGAAATGTTTTTTGTCATATTTCATAATAATCACCTCATCTACAAAATAATTTTAAATTCGCTCTTGACAATAGAAAAGTCGTGCGTATATTCCGAGTAGTTCGTTGTAAATATACAACAATAAAACGGAAATAAGCAACATGGAATCGAGAAAACTGTTTAATCGTATCGCTATCCTGAGGAATGAGCGGGGGATGTCGCGCAAGGAACTCGCCGAGGCTATCGGGGTAAATTACCAGACCGTCGGCTATCTGGAGCGGGAGGAATACAACCCCAGCCTCGATCTGGCCTTCCGAATCGCCGAGGTCTTCGGCCTGCCGGTGGATTTCATCTTCTCCACCGAACCGATGGCGCCGCTCAGCCAGGAACTTTATCGACTCAAAAAGGAGAGGGAATAATGAAACTCATGTCCAGAAACGCCCGTCGCGCGGGTGTAATTTTCACATTCGCCATGCTGATCGCGACCGTGGCGCTGTTCTACGTCGTCAAAACGGAGGGTTTCCGCGCGTGGTCGGCTGTCGCGCTATCCGCGACGGTGGTCGCGACAATCGTCATGTATGTCGTGTTCTACATCCGCACCGGGCTGTGGCGCTTCGTCCATCGCGATTTCGCGGGCTACGACGAACGCGAGGCCGGCGTAGCGCTTGGTGCATTGCGTTTCGCCTACGCCATTTTCACCGTGGTCGCGCTCGGCCTGATGCTCATAGCCTCCGCGACCGCATTCGAAATCAACGTCGTCCTGGTTGCCATGCTGATACTCACCGCGCACATCCTGCCGGCATCGGTGATAGCGTGGAACGAACCCGACATCGAGGAATAGGAGACAATCATGAGACATATCGAACAATCCAAACGCCGCACGCTGATCGTAATGAACTACATTGCGCTGGTGCTGTGCATCCTGTGCTTCGTCTGGGCGACCAACACGCACGGCAACGTTCTCGCGATAATCCTGGCCGCCCTAACCTTTGCGGGACTTATCGGAACAGCTTTCTATCTCTACTATAAAACGGGTTACATGTTTCTCGCGAATGCAAGAAACCGGCAACTTCTCGACGAACGCCAGTCGAAAGAACGCATGCAAGCGGTCGCGACATCTTACGCGATTTACGGGGTCTATTCGATACTCGCGCTGGCCTTCTTCACATGGTTCGTGAACGAAAACGGCCGCACGCGCATACCGGTGCTGGACATCGACCAGGCGATCTTCACCCTGGCGATTTATTTAGTAAACATCCTGCCGGCATCGATCATCGCCTGGACTGAACGGGATTTGCCTGCTGGGGAGGAATAGCTTTGCATTCCCACATTTGCCGTCGATTTCAACCGGCGGCAGAGCGCAATGACGGTGAAATCTGCGCTATTTGAGATACACGACCCGCGCCGTAACCACGGTCCCTGAGCCTGACTTTATGACCCCACGGGTCGAAGGGGCGTCTGGGTCTAGGTCCCCTCGACCGTCACGGTCGCTGAGTTTGTCGAAGCCTTCTTTGCCGGCGCTCCTCGCGCGCACGAGATACACGCCGGAAGGGAGGGATTCGTCGGGACGCCAGACTAACCCCCCTAAATCCCCCCTTAACAGGGGGGACTTCCGCTCTTCCTCCCCCCTTGTTAAAGGGGGGTCGGGGGGGATTATTTCCGCCACCCTCCGCCCATTAACATCATAAATCTCCACGCAGGCGGGCGTAAAACCCGCCCCTACGCCGTCGATGGTGATGGTTACCGCTGAATTGAAGGGGTTCGGGTGTGCGGAAATCTCGAATGCCTCCGGAAGCGCGGTTTGTGGAGGGAATTCCTCCTCGATGCCGGAGATTACGCTTTCGTCCAGCTCGAACATGTAAAGCCTACAAGTGTCAGTTCGCGGATGCGCCATTGCGAACATGCGGTTGTCTTTCAATGCGAAGTGCGTGAAGGCAAAAACGCTGTCCGTATCCCGGTAATATGCGACTTCGTGGATGTCGTCCAAATCCGAATAATCGAGAATGCTAAAACCGTGCTCGAAACCCACGGCAAGGATATATTCATTTAGCACTTCTACGCCGAAAACGCCCTCGCTGTCGTAATCCGTCCAGGTGTATGAATAATCCGTGCCCCAGATTCCGAGGTTGCTATTACCGAGACTATAATCTTGCGCTCCGGCAATAAAATCGGTCATTTCGGTAAAAGCATAGAAGAGATTTTCGTTGTTCGAAGCAATGCTACAATGATGTTCGTTATCGGAATATTCAATACGGGTGTGGACAACGCAAGTGTCTCCGGAAACATCTGCCATCAGAAGATACCAATGTGGTCTCGAATGCCAGTCATCGGGGGGTGAAACATGAAAAGTCGATGCAGATGCGGAATAGACAACACTATCAACTACCTCCAATCCGCTGAAACCTATGTAATATCCATTTGTCCACGCCACAAAGATCGATTCGGGGTTGGCGATGTTGATGCAGTGCAGGCCGTAGCTACCTGTGCTGGCGGTGTAGAGGAAAGTGTCCCGGATTACGGCGTAATGGAAGGAAGCTCCAGGAATCCATAAACCGCCTATGACTAACAATGAGTCATTCCTATACTGCGTAGTATTTACGCCCCCCCCCCCTACTATGTAACTTATTGAATCTTTTACAGTTATACCCTTTGCTCCTACAGAACCGTAATCGAATCCTGCAAGTGTTTCGACATCGGTTTGGCTAAATGGATTTATGAAGTAAAACCAATCCGTTCCCGGTAACCACACGAGGAACGAATCCCCCATGGCCATATCCCAAAGCCATGTGCCGGAGTATTCGTAATCGCCGTCGCCGTCTATGCCATCTGAGCCGTAGCGCATCGTAGCCCCAGTTACGTCCAGCCAATCGATAGTGCGGCAGGCGAGACTGTCCGGCGCGGCAAGGGCGAGACCGGCGAGAAGGGTGAGAGCGAGTAAGCTTATTGATAATGACTTCAATGTATCCTCCTATCATTCTCCCGCGTTCTGAGTGGGTGGGGGTGTTGGTGGAGTCTGCTGGGCGATGCGTGCCGCTTTCTTCGCCTCGCGTTTGGCTTTCGCTTTGCGGACTATGTATTTGACGAAGGCATAAATCACAACTCCGATGCCGCCGATTATCCACGGGGTCGAAATCGCCGCGCCGCTCACCGACAGCATCCTCGCGATACCCGACAGCACCAGAATAATAATGAACCCGATTATCATCGACCCGATAAATGATCCGAAAGCGCGCGGTTGTTTATCGCTTGCCTTGTCCAGCGCCACGAGAAGGCCCTTCGCGAAAATATAGAAACCGATTATCGCCAGAATCACCACCACGAAGGACAGAGTGTTCTTGATTCCGCGCTTCGTGTATCTGACCTTGACCTCCGGGAATGGGCCTTTCTCGTCCTCGGGAACTACGAATTTCTGGAACCGGTGAAGAGCGCCAACCTCCGGAATACTGATTCTCACGGGCATAACGCCCTTCTGGCTTGAACTGTAACTCGCCTGCTGAATCTCATTGCGCATCTCTTCTTCGTATGCAACCTGCGACTCCAGCATCCGCGACGATTTCGCCTGCGGAGCGATGTTCGGCTCGGCGAAATCATCCATCCTGCCCATCGCCCTGCCGATTCCGCCCGCCGGCTCGACACCAAATCCCTCCTGCATATTACCGCCAAATCCTGTGTAGGTGTAGCCATTGGGAAGATAGAGCGATAGATTCATCACGCTCACCGGCACATCGACCTTGGGCAGGATGATGCCCCTTTTGCCGAACGCCCCCAGTTTCTTCGATTTGACGAAATAGACGATTTCGACGGGGAAAGTTGTGGCTTCCTCGCCGCCTCGGGATTTTTCCATGGGCACGAGGACGCGGTTCTTCTCGCCCTTTCCCGGTTTCGAGGGGCTTCCGCTGACAAAGAGGGACCAGAGTTCGGCGTCTTCCGGCAAATCCAGCGAGAGAAACTGTTTGAGGTTATTGCGGACGCTGTAAGTTCCGCGGACGATGTAATTGCCCTCGCTGGTCAGAATCGCCACGAAGGCGGCGTTATCGGCGGTGGCTACTTTTACCGCGAGGTCTTCGTGTTTCTCGATATCGAGAATGACCTTATACGGCGTTTCGAGATATTTGAAAGCGAGGATTATCGGATGATTCGTCCGGCTCCAGAGGTTTTGGGGAAGTTCGGAACGGTCGATTCGAGTGGCGGTTTCGAGGGCGTCCTCGACAAGGCTTACCTCCACATTGGTAGTCGCGACCACGCCGATATAGCCCTTCTCGCGGTCAACGCCCACACATTTTACATTCGGCATCTCGACAATCGCGCTGACTCCCTCCATGCTTCTTTCATAATCGCATGTTACCGTGATTGTCCCTCCGGCGGGGAATTTGAGATAGGCGCTGATAATCCGTTTTTCCCCCTCGACGTTCATCTTCCAGTCGCGAAGACTGCTGGAGCGGACATCGAGGATGCGCACATCGCCGGGAAGCTCGAAGCGAAGGACATCCACCTTGCCCTGCACCACCGAGAATGCTATCTCCGACGACCCGCGCACAAGCCCTTCGCCGACCGAGAACAGGCTTCGAACCTCGGAATAGACTACCGGGTCGAGTTTTTCCTCCTCGTCCTCCGGAATTGCCTTCATCCATTCGCAGTAAAGATAATCGGTCGAGGGAACATAGGCCTCCACGACGGTCGTGTTGCCCGCTGTTCTGCTCGATAGACGGCTTGCTGGAGTGAGTTTGACATCGATACCAGCCTCGGGAAGGGTGAGTTTGAACTGGGTAGAGCTTGTTCTGGGGATATTAAGCCGGAAATTCGTAACATGGTCGGCCAGCTCCATCACGAAACCCGCGGTGAACTGGAAACTCCCCGGGCCTTTGAGAACAAGGGTATGATTCCCTGCCCATGGGGATATCGGCGCGGTTCTGCCGTCCACCTTGGGCGACGACAACGCGAGATTCTGGTCGAACAAAGGCACCTGAACGTAGCCCTCTTTCAGCACAACAACCGCTAAGGAAGCCGTTCCGCGAAGGACATCGCCCGATATGGAAGCCTCGTATTCGGCGTTCGGGATGATGTAGTCCACAGGCGGAGTAAGTTGGACATCGGCTTGTTGCATCGACAGCTCGATTAGGCCGCGAAGCTCTGTCCACGGTATCTCGACGCTGGTTTTCGGCAGAGTGGGCAAGGAGTCGATGGTCTGAGCGCAGAGCGCGATCGATAGGACAAGAATGGCAACGGCGATAATCTTCGAAGGCATAATTCCCCCTTTAAAAGTTGTTCATATATCAAATATAATTTACGACGACCTTTAGTCAAGGATTGAATTTGCGAGTTGATTTAACTTTGTCGATGGGGAAGGGTTTGGCTGATGTTTCGGAATTTCCGTTGAGGATTTCGGTAGAGGGGGGGTGTTATTCGATGGCGGAATAAAGCAAGAAGAAGAGCTCGATAAGTTCGCCGACAATTTAAAAAGGCTTGCCGAGGTCTGCCCGCCGTCGTTCCTTCGAAAACCCCGCACGATGGGTCAGAAATGAGTGCTTTGTTATTGCAGTGCTCCATTGTCTTCGCTTTTATCAAACAAAAATGAGCTAATCGATAACTACTCCAATGGATTCCCAATAGTCTCCGAGCCCTCTGCGAGGGTAGTGAACTCCTCGTAAGCCTCGTCCTTTTGGCCGTCCTCGACGACACATTTGGCGCAGGCATCGTCCCACTCGCCGTCCGCGTTGCGGCAGGAGGTGAGTCGAGGGTCGATAATGCCGAGATCGACGGCGAAAGTGTCGATGTTGGTTGACAATAGCTGGAGCCTCTCGGCGCGCTCGCTGTAGCTATTGGTGGAAATGCTGTTCTTGATAATCATTTCGTCTCCTTCGGAAAAATTTTCGATGTCTGCGATAAAGAAATCGCCGTCGGCGTCAGAAAAACTTTTTTTGTCACGAGGTCGGAGTTTTTTGTGACGCGGACGGCGCTTCGGGTGAGACCGACGACGAATTTTGTCATGTGGACGGCGTATCAGGTGAGACCGACGACGAATTTTGTTACGAGGACGGCGCTTCGGGTGAGACCGACGGCGAATTTTGTCACGTGGACGGCGCTTCGGGTGAGACCGACGGCGAATTTTGTCACGAGGACGGCGCTTCGGGTGAGACCGACGGCGAATTTTGTTACGTGGACGGCGCTTCGGGTGAGACCGACGGCGAATTTTGTCACATGGAAGGCGTATCAGGTGAGACCTACGGCACCTTTTGCCCTGTGTTTATAGATATTTGCCGCGTTTTCGTTCATATTTTTCCCGGGGCGGGAGATATTCCCCGCCCTTCGGGTTGGTTATTTCATTATTCCGCCGGGACAGTAGGAACGATTGCCGGTGCAGGAGGGTTTTGCTCTTCCTCGCGCTGTTTAACTTCGCGGCCCCTTTCTATGCGTGCTTTTTCTATATAGCGCTGTTTGCGCATTTCGTGAGACTGCTCGTAACTGAACATCTCGACGCCCTCGGCTTTGAGTTCTTCGACCCATTCGGGCGGAATCTGGTTGCCGTATTCGTCGAAGAAGGCCTCCACGGGTTGATTCGATTCAATCTGGTGATTGTATTCTTCTTCCGAGATACCGATTTCTTTGCCGTAACTACCGAACATCGATTCCCATTCGCTATAGGAGCGCTTGGCGGGGTCGTTAGAGAATTCCTCTTTCAAAGCTATAAAATCGGGATCAGGAATTTGCGAAGGATGAGGTCCTACAACAAGTTCGCCATCTTCATAATAAAGGCCTTCGCCATCCGTTTGAGTATCTCCATCGTTGTGAAGACCCCGGGCAATCTTGTCGTTGTAATCTGAAGCGACGACCTCATGCGGGAGTTCGGGAGTTTCGTAGCCGGCGCGGCGTCCGACGGCAATCCATGTGAACTGGATATCGGATCGACCGCCGCTGTTCTCTATTACGGTGAATCCGTCCTCGTCGATTTCGCTTATATAGACGCCGTTACAGCACCCAAGCGGCGAAACGGTAACGACAACTGGGATCTCGCCGGATACAACCTTGCGGAAGGTCTCGTCGAACTCGACCCTGCGTGTTCCCGATTCAAGTGTTCCGAAGCCGCTGGATTGAATCGAAACATCGGTAGAGACGTTCGTGAATAAAACTGCGTTATCTTTTTCACCGATATCCTGAAGATGAACGTCGAGACCGTCGCCGTAGCGGTCGCCGTGGGCGTAAGTCGCGTAGTGCCCGCCTTCGGCGTAAGAGCCGTAGATAGTGCCGTGAAAATCAGCGCCGAACAAATCGCCCCATGCGCCGACACCGTTATTAATAAAAACCGTTCCATCTTCGTCGTAGCTCGGACGCCTGCGCCCGCCACCGGACGTATAACTTGAGAAATATCCGCCATAATATGAACTACTACTAGTTTTATAACCAAGAGATCCCCAAGAACCGCCTCCATAACCGCAAACACCCCCGGATCTCGTATAATCGCAATAAGATTGGCCATGGACACCAAATGTGTAAACATCGCCCCAATAGGTGTATCCTTCGACACCATTGTTCGTGCCCGAATTAGTGTAGCTCGTTCCATCATTTCTTGAATCGCGGGTTCTATGTGCGTAAACTGCCGCTTGTCCATCACCATTTGCGGTTAATTGATTATGGTAGGCATAGATTTTTCGATAATCGTAACACGAAGTTGTTCCTACAGTGATACTACTATTTCTATAAATATTGCTTCCGGTAATCGTCCAATTGGAACCGCCTCCGCCGGAGGAGGAGATTAGGTAGGAGCCGTCGGTATCTTCTGAAACGGTAATACCAGTGCCAGCTCTAATAAGATAATCACCGGCGTTGTCGCGATATCTATATGCACGAAGAATGTTGAGATTTGAGGTGCTGTTTGGGTCGAGGTAGTAGCCGGTGTTGCCGTAATCGTAATAGATATTGGCTCTCATATCGTTGAATATCGAGACAGCATTGGGATCAACGTAATATGATGTATTATTTACATCGTATTCGACTCCGTTGAATCCTCGATTTCGGTAAAATGCATATACATTTGATGTTCCATTCATGTCTATATAGTAACCGGTGTTATCCAAATCATAGAGTCTTCTTGGACGGATCGAGCCGTCATCGATATTGAATTCTATATCTCGACTTCCATCTGTATCATACATATAAAACCAGTCGTCTACGGTCATACATGCTTGTCCGCTGTAGCGGTAAAGGACACCATCTTCGGTTGCGTAAGTTCCGTAATCGTATGAGAAGTCCAGCTTTCTGGCGTTTTCTACTGAATACCCATTCATATTCAGATCCATCGTTGCGGTGTGGTTGCCCAGGTTATCGGAGCCTGGCCAGCTATCGCGATACACTCCATTAAGGTAGATCCCGTTGACCCAGAGGTTCCGCCACCTGTAAGATGAGTTTCCGAGGTCATATGCGCCATTGCTCCAGGGGTGAACATAGTAGCTGTATATTGTATTGAAGCGGCTAGCGCTGTTTGGATTTGAATAGTATGATGTATTGTCTCTGTCATAGACGATACTTGCACGGACATCGTTGAGATAGCTTGTGCTTGCTGGGTCGAGGTAGTAGCTGGAGTTATTGACATCGTAGAACATTGACCCGTAAACCCAGTTGTAACTGTATAAGTAGTCGATGTTAATCCTGTTCATTCGGCTTGTGCCGTTGATGTCGATATAATAACCCGTGTTGTCCCAGTCGTAGATATAGTCGCAGATATAGAGGTCATTTGTCGAAGATGCGCTGGTTCCAGTCCTTGAATTGCTCGCATCTATAGTGAAAACGGAATTTGCGACCCAGCTGGAGCCATTGTAGTAGAGTGTTTGGTTTGTAGAACCTGAAGGAAGAGCGGCTGGCCAGCTATTGCGATAATCTCCATTAAGATATATCCCGTTGACCCAGAGGTTCCGCCAGCGGTATGAACTCTGTCCGAGGTCGTAACCTCCATTGCTTGTTGGGACGATGTGATCTGCAAATGCTACAGCACCGCTGTAATTTGCGCTCGGGTTGCTAATGTAATAGTCGTTCTGAAGATATTGCAGGCGGCTTGTTCCGGCTGGGTTGAGATAATAAGTTGTGTTATCTCTGTCATAGACAATACTTGCTCGGACATCGTTGAGATAGCTTGTGCTTGCAGGGTCGAGGTAAAAGACCGTGTTATCTATATCCTGGAATCTGGGGGAGGTCATATAGCCGTTGTTTTCGATGGCTGCGTTATGAGTCCCGCTGGGGAGAGCATCTTCATCGTAGAACCTGACGCCGTAATCGGGCGACCAGATACATGCGACATTGGCATCTGCATAGAAACCACCGCCTTCGCCGTAAGTATTCTCAAGCCAAACTCCGCCTGTTCCGTCCGAATTCGGCGGATCCCATCCGCTTGCCTGACCGCCAATACCAGTATTTCCCCAGTGAAAGACTCCATATGCCGAAGGCGTATAAAATTCGCCGTCAGAATAGACAGCCTCTCCGTCGGCTGGCGAGAGATAGGTTCCGTGGTCCGTCCAGTAGTTCGTTCCAGTCGGGATTGTGGTTCTTGTTATATTTCCACTGCCGTCGATGGTGAGATGGGAGCCGGAACCGCCGATACCCGCAAAACGCACTCCGCCGGTGGTGTGAAGTTGGGTGGAAGGGCTTGTCGTTCCTAATCCCATATTGCCGGAGAAATAGGAATCGCCGTTAGTTGATAAATAGGATTGAACAGTCCCCTGAGTTTGAACATGAATAGCGTGGTGGGCATTTTCGCCTGTTGAATTATTGCTGTCGTCTAAATATATCATATTGCCGGAATCTACGTGATTGGAAACTCTCAAATTGCCACCACTAACATGGAGTCTATCTGATGGGCTTGTCGTTCCGATACCGACGTTGCCCGATGCATTCACTCTAACCCTCTCTGAACCAGCAGTGGAAAAAGCTAATTGATCAGACGCAGGCCGGTATATCCCAGTATTAAGATCGCTAATGAAGGAATAGGCGGGAGCCGCAGTCGAACCATCGGCGAAAAGCAGCTGAGCATCCTTAACCAACATTGTGGATCCGTCCCGAACAGTAATATGATTGCCTCCCGAATGAGCGCTTGAAACAGTTATCTGTCCAGTTGATGAAACCGTGAATTTATCGCTTGATGTTTGCCCCACTGAAATCGCGGGAGTTCCTGAATGAATGTCATGGCTCACTTTTAAAACTGTCGCGGTATTTGGCCCGTGAACATGGAGAGGATGAGCGGGAGCCGCTGTTCCTATCCCCACATTGCCGCCCGTAAATGTTGCTGATGGGCCGGTGCCGTATTTCTGAACTTCTAATACAGGACCTAAGGCATTGGCGGCTCCACCGTCCTCTAATCTCAAGACACCGTAATGGTTACTGCCCCCTGCGAGTCTAATATGCGCCAGAAATTCCGAACCGGAAGTTGTTACCGGTGCTCCCTGAACATAGAACCTCGCGCCAACGGGCGAAGCAGAGCTTTGAATTACCCTGACATAAGTTCCGTCATTCCAGATTGAGCTGTTTCCCAAAGTAGTGCCATCGGGAGTCCATCTTGAAATGTAATTGTTAGTCCCGCTTCCGCTTACAGTGCCGCTTATCGTAGTCCGCGTGATATTTCCAGTGCCGTCGATCGTGAGATGGGTTCCAGAGCCGCCGATACCCGCAAAACGCACTCCACCGGTGGTGTGAAGTTGGGTTGAAGGGCTTGTCGTTCCGATACCAACTCGACTGGACAATATCTCCAGCTCTTCGGTGGTTTTGCCGATTTGAAGTCCCACCGCCATCGGCTCCATGGGGCGCGATAGAGGCTCGCGGTTTGATATGACATCATCACCCGCGAGGATGTCCACAAAATAGACACTCTCCGGCGCAAGTATCCCCGGGTCGAAATCCAATTCGACCCTTGAATCGCGAACCTCTACACTGCGAGTCTCCCGCAATAAAGGCTCAGATTCAGTCTTTCCATCGTATATCCAGAAAGAAAGTTCTATGGTTGTGTCAGGTAATGACAATACGCTCGTAGTATATGCGACTTGTTCTAAATCTGCTATCCCTGCAAAAACAGCGATTATTACACCAAAAGCGATTGTGAAAAGGATTGTTTGTTTCATTATTTCTTTCTCCTAATAGTATATTTTTTCTAATCGTTAGATTATATCAATAAAAAAGTCTTTTTCAATAACTAATTATAATAATTAATATGTTATATTTACGGATAAGTAAAAAGTAATAGCATGCTAAGAATGCGTTTGTAATGACCTTTTGGAGTGAGTATTCTTGAATAGAATACTATTTATAATAAAGGGCAGGTAACCGAAAAAAAGAAAAACAGGGAAATAATACTATAATAAAATAGACATTTTATAATAAGGAAGATAATACTGTAAATACGAATATATTTAACATATATATAAAATATTAGCGGTATTTTGTCAATAACCTAAAATTAGCAAATGGAATTCCTGCTAATACGAAGGACAAAAAATGATTAAAGAGATTTTACTGCCCCGCAAATAATTATAACGTCCTCAATAATCTGAGAAACCTGCGATGGAGAAAGATCATAACCCCGAATGTGAATAAACATAAAGGTTGAAGTCACATAAAGCTCCATTAAGTTGAAATTCCATTCAAAAAGTGAATTAATAGAATCCCACAAACGGTAATCAAACATCAGTTTCCGCACTTTTTCGTCGGATTTCGAAAAAATTTGAATGTCATCTTTCGGCAATACTATTTTTGCTAACGGACAATCTCGCAAGTAAAGAAGCGGGCGTTTTTTTGAAATAGCGAACTCCAAAGGGAACTCGGAACGGATTACAATATCAAGCTTCGCAGGCTCAACTCGATATTGTTGATGATAAGTAGCTTCAACAATGTTATCCTTGACTGTTCCAAAATATTTTCTTCCAGTTAGTAGAAAACTCGACTTCTCAAATCCTAACTCATCGAAAGCCGGATCGAGAAGATTCCGCCTCCTGCGAACATCCTCGAGAAGTCCGAATGTAAACCAGATGAGAAAAATCATTCCCAAAACGCCTATTGCAATAGCTGAAAGGAGGTTGCGTTGGGAACTCATCGCAGGGGGGAAAGGTTTCGGCAAAGGAAGGAAAATCAGCAATAAGGCCGCCGCAAAGAGAAGAATAAGCATCATAAATATATTTAATATCAATCTCATAATAGCTCCCAATATTGTTACAATGAATTTAAACTCAAATATCCCTATGTCAATATCAATTTGCGTTTGTTTGAGTCCTAATTGAAACCTCTGTCGATAACATTTCACTTGATTTAACTTTTATTATCTATTATCTTACATTAGAAAGATAAAAAGGAGTAGCTATGAGGGACAAAAAGGAATTAGCTGAAAGAATAGAGAAATTAGAATGCGAATTAGCCACGGTCAGTAACCCGGATCAGAAAGCCCAAATTTGTTGCCTGCTATCTGATTTAAGCAAAGAGAAATCGGCCGATAAAGCAATAGAATACGCCAAAACAGGTATTAAATGCGCAATGGAAACGGACAGTCCCATTCTTTTGGCAAAAAACTACACAGCCCTCGGAATTGCACTGTGCTTGAAAAGCTATTACACTGAAGCGCTCGAAGCCTATGGAAAGATGTTCGAGATAGCTAAGCAACTCGACGAGCAAGACTATATCGCTCGATATTACAACAATATAGGCATCGTCTATTCCCAGACAGGTGACCATGGTAAAGCCGCTGACGCCTTTCACAATGCTTTGAAAATAAACGAGAAATCCGGCAACCGTCAGCTGATAGCAGCGAATATCAATAACCTCGCGGATATCTACCAACAGCAAGGGGCTTATGAAAAAGCTATCGAATACTATGAAAAATCCATCGAAATCAAAGAAGGAATCGGTGATCCCAACGGACTGGCGACATCATTTAACGGACTTGCCGGAATATACAAGCATCTCGATGAAATTGAAAAAGCGGAGGAGAATTATCTGAAGGCGTTGGATCTTTTTGAACAAGCCGGTAATCATGGCGGCAAAGCCACTGTCCTCGCTAACATCGGAACTTTGAAAAAGTTAAGAAAAGACTTTGAAGGTGCCAAAGTTGCTATGCTAAAGGCATTGGATATAATGAAACAGACCGGCAATACGTGGGGAGTTTCCGCATCACTGATAAACCTTGCCACTTTAGAATTAGAAACGGGACAGTTTCAGGGAGCGAGAGATTTAGCTGAGGAGGGGGTTAACATTGCAAAGGAGATAGGCGCCCAGAGTATCGCGAAATCGGCATATTCAACCCTATCCCATGCTCATGAAAAGATGGGTAATTTTCAGGAAGCCCTTGAGTATTTCAAACTCCACAAAGAGATTAGCGATCACATCTTCGACCTCAATAAAACTCGACAAATAGAACGACTCGAAACTAAATACATCCTTGAAAAAAACGAGCGCGAAAAGGAAGCTTATCGGAAAGCCTCAATAACAGATACCCTGACAGGCCTCCTAAATCGACCGGGAATAATGGAACAAATTGACTACTCAGAATTGAAGCGAGAAAAAGAAGGGTGCATCTTCTCAATAATCATCTGCGACATCGACCATTTCAAACAATTCAACGATAAATACGGTCACGCATGCGGCGACAAAATTCTCAGAGCAGTCTCTAACCTGCTGAAAGAGGGGATTGGGGAGCAGGGCATTATAGGCAGATGGGGAGGGGAGGAGTTCCTCGCAATCCTGCCGGGAATTGATAGTATCATAGCTTCAGAAATTGCCGAAAAAACAAGGATACTGATTGCAAGGTCATATCCTGAATACAAAGGAAATCCTCACACCGTAACCGTTTCTTTCGGCGTCGCCGGTGTTAAGCACAAAATGACAGCCGAAGAATGCATCCTTCAGGCCGATAAAGCCCTATACCGGGCCAAAGAAATGGGGCGCAACAGAGTGGAAACTACATAAAGAATGTATGTTTTTATTGTAAAATCAATGACTTACCAAAATTCTTCGTTTTCTGTTGATATTTGTCCTTAAAAGATATATCTTTATCAAATCCGATTAATTATAACGTCAGTAAGAATGATTGGTGACGATAACATCAAGATTAATAATAGCTTATAGAAAAGGACACTCATGAAATACCCAAGAATCAAACCCCTGACTTATCAGGAAGCAATCCGATTCCACGGCCACGAAGGCCCCTTTCTCGCCCTCGGATACAGGTTCGGAAGCTATCTCATCGATGAATTTAAATCAGAATCGATAAAGGGCTTAGCTATTCATATCACCATTCCCATGAGGACCCCATATTCATGCTTTATAGACGGCGTTCAGTGTTCTGCGTGCACGACTATGGGCAAACGCAACCTTTCAGCCGAAGAATCCGGCGGCGAGTCGATCGGTGCTCGAGTTAGCAGGGGAGAGGAGACCGCAGTTTTCGCTATGACCGAAAAAGCTATCGATATATGCCGAAACAGCCCAAACATGGAAACAGCTGTCAAAGCTATTTTCGAAAATTCTCCCGAATATTTGTGGAATAGGATAGAATAGACTATTGGGTCAACTGGCCGGCCTTTTCCGCCCGTCTCTCCGCACGATTTTCCCTGCGGTATTCGATGTATTTCTTCAGCCAATATTCGCCGTAAACTATAACGTTGCCGTTAAAATTCCGCTCTATTTCCCCCGATGATATCTCCCCGTCGAGATTCTCATCGTCGTATCGCTCCCGATATCTGGCATTCACTCGAATCGTATGATGTGGACGCACCTGTATTGAAAACCCCCACTGGAGGCCATCGGTCTTTTTCTGAAAAAGATGCTCTACATTTTTTTGCTCGATGAAAAAATCAGAGCTATAAACATAGGGTGTCCAGGGATATTTGTTTTTCAAATATATTCCGAGTCTTTTGTTCCTAGTGTCCTCGCGGTATAAATCTCGGAATGTGGTCCTTAAAACCACATAATCCGGGTAATCGATGGAAAAGGAATTGCTCCAGCCGTAAAGCCAACCCTCGGTTTCGTCCAGCTGTTGGACTCTACCGGTGATGCTGTAAGAACCGTCACTTTCTTCCTGAACGTAACCCCTATCCCTTTCGTAGTTGCCGTCGATGAAGCCGTCGAAAAATCCGGGGGTCTGAAAATCCATACCTGCACCGATGGAAACTCGTCCGAATCTAAGGGTAAAATCTGGCGCTGAAAAACCTGTTCCGAGATTGCTCAACATAGCCATTTCGCCGGAAATGTCCGTTCGAAAATTCTTCAATCTGATTATCGTCCATCCCGCGTTAATAGACGACCCAATGATCACCTTCCTGTCTATATCCTCCAAACTGGGCGGTTTGACTGTAATAATTACACTATCCGACGGCGAATTATAGACATCCGGCTCCGGGTCGGCGAGGTCGGGATATGAGTCCCTGTCCCTGTCGTGTATCGAAGAATACATATCGACATCAGTTACAATTGTCGCAGAAACACGAAGCCTGTCATCGGGATAAACACGTGTATGAAGCCCCATCACACGCGGGTAGCCTATATCGTTGATAAAAGCGTCCGCGCGGAATTTTGGCCGCCGAATACAAATTTGAAGACCGCTTTTCTTCTCGAAAGGAAGAAGAACTGCGTTATCGTAATGAGCAACCAATAGACCTTTGTCAAAAGTGATGTCCTGAAGAAGCCCTGCTCTCAAATAGAGAGGATCGTTCGGCTGGAAAAGCTGAATGTAATGAATATGATCGGTTAAATCGCTCCACTCGTTCCAAGCCTCGGAATAGAACTTCCCTTTCTCCGAGAAAGCGAACCAGAAATCATAGGCGAACTCCAGCTCCCAAAGCCTCGCCCGATAAATCCCTCCCGCGTAATAATAGGTCTCACCTCGATATGTTGCCACTCCGCCTTTCCCTCTGGATGAATGGCTGAAAACAGGACCCTCCACGCTTGGGAATTTGAACTTAAAATTAGCGTCGGGAATATCGCCGTCATCGAACTCGCGGAAAAGGTATCTGGCGTCCTTCGATTGTTTCATCGCCCAGGTGTCGGTCGATAATATGAAGCTCCCCTGTCGGAATTGTCCGGCGGCCATAAGCCATCCGGATGTATCATCCGTCTCAATATATAGGCTGTCTGTGCCGTAAAACCTGAGCTCGGAGGAGTTCTTCGCCAATGTGTAGCATAATTCCCCCGGTGGGTTTTCGAGATGGGCGAACACTGCTCCGAACACTATATCCAGAGATTTTTCGAGGGGATCGACTTTTATCTGCGAGTTCGGGCGGATTTCAATCAACTTGCCTTCGCAGAGCATAACAAAACCCCGTTTTTCGAAGACCGTTATAATCGTGGGTCTGGTAATTTCATAACTGTCTAGGGAATCGAAAGGAAGGCCTATGAAATTGGGATCGGGGTCATCTTCAATGATCTCGGCTAAGCGGAGATCGGGACCGTAGAGAATTACTGGAGATGCTGTCCCGATAACCGGTATCGAAACAAGTAAGGTCAGAATCGCTACGATGCTCCCCCGCACCTTCTACCTCATCAACAGGACGCGCCCTGTCGAAATCCCTTCTGCATTCAAAGGCTGAATTAAGTATAACCCCGATGGTGAATGTTCTTCCGGTCGCCAGGTTCCCGGTATAGTGATTTTGCCGACCTGAGATCCGAAAACATCGTAAACCAAAGCTCTGCACGAAGGCCCGTCGATTCTGCATTCAGAATTGAAAGGGGAGGGGAAGATATTCAGCGAACTCTTTTCCGGCTTGGGAATATCCTCCTCGTCGATGTTAGCGAAAGCGCTGACGTCAAAGCAGTTAATCCGCGCCCAGAGCCCTACCAGCCATATCCTGGGGTAATCCAGATGAATAGCCGTCATCTCCGAACCGAGAACATAATATCCGACTTCGCTGATAGATGGCGGTGAATTGACATCGAGGATTCTCAGCCCAGAATTTCCGCAGGCAAGAAAGGCGTATCTGCCGTCAACCTCGATATCCCGAACTGGCGCGGGTGCTGTCCAGCTTCCCAAATGTTCGATACTGTCACCATTCATGCGGTATATCATTAGCTCGTCGTTCGTCCCGATGTATATCCTGTTCCGTCTATCAACAAAAACCGACCTGACATACTCTTCCAGCCCGAAAAATCTACCGAAATTCACCGGGACAGCGGGGTTGGAGATGTCGATTATCGACAGCCCATAATTATTCTCAGCAAGATAGGCATAAGGATGTTGAACGAAAATGTCCTCCGCCGCGAAAACAGTCGAGTATTCACCCATAAGGATGATTTCCGAAGGGGGATTTGCCGAAAAAAGGGCGAATCGGCCGCCTGTCGTGAAAACAGTGTCGCCGGACACGAAACACTCCGCGATATCAAATGCGCCACTGTATTCGCCGACGGTTAAAATGTCGGAAGGAACGGCGGGGTCTAGGATGCGAAGGGCGTTATCGTCACATGCGATGGCTATATAATCTCCGATTATGTCGATACATGTAGCTTCCCCCGGCAGAAATTGGTACCCCGGGGAACTTATCGAAGCTGGATTTGCAACGTCGAGAACCATTAATCCGCCGCTGGAATTGGCCACGTATCCCGTATTGCCCGCAACTACAATATCCAATGGCGAACATGGAGTATATCGCCCAAGAAGCCTCACACCAAGGCTGTCTGCACCAAAACAACTGGCCGCGATGCATATCACAGTTAGTAGATACTTTCTCATATAATTTCCTATTCTTTTTTTATCGTTTCCCCTTCGTTGGAAAAAAGCATTATCAGAATAAATATTGTTCCAAACCAAATTAGATAAAAGCCTTTTGTGTAGATTATATCTGCGCTTATGTACTCGATAAGAGAGATTCCGAGCTCTATGTTCTGCTTCAAATCCCCTCTGGGCAGTATCCTCGATATAATATCCCCCGATAAAATTAGAATGGCAACAACAGCGAAAAAATAACATATCAGTCTGAGTATTCGCAATTTCTTATCTATCCTGAGCTTTGCCGGTCATTGGCACAAAACGAACGGGAATGACATCCTCGGTGAATATCCCTTCTTCAGTTTTGACCACGGTCTTCAATTCCTGATAAACACTTCCGACTGGAATAACCAGCTTTCCCCCGATTTTCAACTGCTCGATAAGCGGCTTCGGAATCTCTTCAGGCGCGGCAGTAACAATTATCGCGTCGAAAGGCGCGAATTCCGGCAATCCGCGGTAGCCGTCTCCGCATTTAATTTCAATATTTTCATAACCGAGGGTATCGAGAATAGCTTTCGCCCGTTCTGCAAGGGGGCAAAGTATCTCTATCGAATAAACCGAATCGACGATTTCTGCGAGAACTGCGGTCTGATATCCGCTCCCCGTGCCAATCTCCAGAACTCTGCACGATGAATCCACATCGGCGAGTTCGGTCATTAGCGCAACAATATACGGCTGGCTGATGGTCTGTTCGTGCCCGATGGGAAGAGGGCGGTCGGCGTAGGCTAGTCCACGATAATCTTCCGGAACAAACCTGTGCCTGTGAACGGCCCGCATCGTGCGGAGCACTTCCGGGTCGCTTATTCCGCGTTTTTCGATGGTTTTCGCTACAAGGTTATCGCGTTCGTCGTTACGAGCTGTATCAGGCATATCTTCTCCCAAAATCGCTATTGAAACAAACAATAGTAGAACAAAGAGTGCGGTTTCCCTCGATGCCATAAGGTCTTTATGCACCTCTGATTAGTTCTGAGCTTTGACACATGCCATTTGTAGCTCGGAAATTAGATTATCAATGACTCTCTGTTCTTGTTCGTTCAAGTTGCCCTCCGTTTTTTCCTTGAGAACGGTTATCATATCGACCAATTTTCTGGCGGAACCAATGTCTTTAATAGCCTCTCCTGTTTCTGGATTGATAATCAACCCCAGTTGAGAGCGGACCAATTCTCGCATCAACACTAGTAAATCGAAGAAGAGCATACTTCTTTCGGTGGCTTTGATTTTCTCTTCATCCATCTGAATCTCCGTTTACAATATGGGTTTAACTCTCCATGCCTTCTCTGCAAGACGGCGCATTTCAGCGCCATATTGACACATAACAACCTCGGCAAGTTCCTCTGGAATTACGCCGTAATCCTCGATTCCGAAAAATCCTATGCCAGGTGTTTTTGTAAATACTCCCACGTGAATTTTTGCGGAAACCAGAGTGCTTCCTGCCGCTGTGATACTTAGCCTTTTTTCGCCGTCAAAAAGGTCGTCCCCGAGGCGTGTAAGGCGATGCCCGTTGACCTTAATCCGATGAAGCAGTTTCTCTTCGAGAATGGAAATAAGAACATATTGCCGCAAAACCGCTTCCTGAAGAGGGCATCCGAAATGTTCCACAACGAAATGAAGCATCTCTTTATCCGGCAGGCTACTTTCGTGCATGATGCTGTTAAGGTCTATCCATCGTTCAGGCGGCACTTTGAACTCCCCTATAAAAGAAACCATTGTGTCGCCTGCAAGTCCGAAATTCCTCAGCGCCCAATGGGGCAACATCTCTTCGCCGGTAAGTCTCCTTTTTTCAGGGAGAAATCGGTAAGTCATTTTCGTCATACTCATATCGCTACCTCGTTACTTTTTTTGCCCTTTTAATAGCGCCTTCGCTCCGTTTGAATCCGGATGTTCAGAGTCGCCAGCTATTCTTGAAAGAACACCTATCGAACTCGCAGAACCGATTTTCGCCAATGCAGACAAGCATTCAAAACGTATTCTTTCTGAAATTTCACCAACACTTTCGAAAAGAACCACTTTGCTCAGACTGTCAATTGAAACATCATTATCGAAACACCCCAAGGCTCGAATAGCGGTTATGACCAAAGACATATTTGGTTTTTTTATAACATTCTCGATAGCAACCGCCTCGGTCAGTTTCGATAACAGCCTCGTAAGCCTAAATACACCTATAAGATACATTCCGAGTGCATTAATTTCAAGACTATTCGCAGAAAGGGCAGTTATAGCCGCACTGCACTTTGCCGCAACCGGGAACTTCGTCAAGGCACGAATAGTAGCCTTCTGAACTTCCTTGTTCGGATTTCGAATCGCTGTGCCAATAGAATCGCCTACGATACTGCTATCATGGAAGACATCCGCAGTTGAAAGAAGATTGATGAGTGCATCATCGTTCGGAGGATTATTAATTGCGCTGGCAAACATCAATTCGCCTGTTTTCCCGATTCTGTGGATGATTGTAGCGAGTAGTCTTCTATTTTTTTCATCGGATGCGACATACAACTCTTTTAAACATGGTGAAATTGCGGTTTTGCCTTGATGCAGAAGTCCTTGAGCCGCACGAGCCTTAACGATCCGATTATCGCTACCCAAATCGGAAATCCACTTACTCAAAGACTCGCTATCGACCGTTTTAAAAGCCTGTTTCTTCTCCGAATACTCTTCCGAGATTTCCTCGTCGACAATTTTGTCGATCTCATTTATTATTTCAATCGTCTCAATTCCAGTTTCAGACGTAGATTCCTGTTTTTCAGCCATTTCAGCCTTAATCTCGTCTGGAATATAACCAGCTATTTCTTCCAAAAGCAGAATCAGTTTCTCCATCTCTCTGCTCGAATCCCGATTCTCTTTAATTGCTTCCAGAAGCTCCTGACTTTCGTTTTGGAACTCGTCCACAAGCTTCCTTATCGAATCGAGAGCGGCCTGAGCCATCCCCGATTCGCCTTCCGAATCACTCTTGGCAGTATCGACATTAATAACTGCATTGCCGAGAGTAACTTTGCTCTGTCCCAAAGCCACATATATCTTCCTATCAGGACGAACATGCCTTAATTCTTCTTCAATTAAAATATCCTCCCATTTGTCCGCCACTTCTTCCGGCTTTCGCGAAAAAAGAGCCAGAAAGCGTTCTAACTCTTCCTGCACAAGCCCTTTTGTAAAAATTATTCCCTGAAGGGCATAAGGGGAAATTAGCTGGCGGAATTCATCCGCGAGCCGTGAGTCTTTATCCTCAGGGCCTGGATTTTGTCCATTAATCAGAACATCATCGTTAGCAACGGAAAAAGTCAGAACTTCGGTTTTATCGAAAAAGGACTTTATGCCCTTGAGAGACTTATCGATTGCTTTGCCGACGTTTTCATTCTCCCTGGGGTATAAACGCAATGCCTGAGCGGCAACCTTTACATCACGCATTACTTTCACGGCCTTTGCGATGTCCTCCTTTTCGAGAGGACTCTCTTTGGCCATGTCCGATTCGAAAGCCTTACGCTGTAGCATCCTTCGTGTGGCTTCAGGAATCTTCGCCTGAGATGAGCGTTCCTTCGATGTCGCGATTATTCTGGCCGCGTTACGCCAGTCGCCTGCTTGTTGGTAATGTCGTGCAACTTTGCCGTAAACCTCAGATTCACGCCCCTTGTTCATATCCAATTCGAGCCCTGCGGCTTCAATATGCGCTTGTTTCAAAGCCTTCGGATCATGTTTAGAATAGAATAAGCTCCGGGTGAATTCAGAGTGGAAAGAAAACTCGTTCTCCCTTCCCTTTACTTCGGTTATGATATGCGCTCTACGGGCACCCTCGATGTCTTTAAGCACTTCCTGTTCGTTTTTTTTGCACATGGAGGCAAGAACTCTAATATCGAAGATCTCGCCGATAATAGACGCTCGTAAGAGCACATCTTTTTCCGAAGAGCTAAGCCGATCCGCTCTCTCTTCAAGTATCGCGTTAAGGGATTTTGGAATATTATCAGGCGAGAATTCATTCACAACCCATCTGGTTCCGTTATAAGAAATTATTTCTCTCTCAAGAATCAACTGAAGAAGCTCTTCCAAAAACATCGGATTTCCGCCGGTGCGCTCTTCAAGAACTTGAAGCAGGTTGTCCGGAAAATCATGAAGACCGGTAATTTCTCCAAGCATCGATGCAATTTCCCGTATCTGAAGCGGAGGCATATCGAAGCTGTGAAGCTCCGCCAGCTGAACTATGCGTGATACATTTCCGAGAAGGAAAGCCGTATTTTTGGACCGCTCTTCACGCGTGTCAGCATTGAGGCTGAAAATAAGGTCAATCTCGCTGGAGGGAAACTCAGCGATAAACGAATCGATGAATTCGAGGGACACCTGGTCGAGATTGTGTGCATCATCGACAACCATAAGGATTCGCCCGGTTCGAAGAAGCCCGAATAACACCTTAACCAATCCCTGAAATAGAACGGTATCCTTATCCGCTACTTCGAGATCGGAGAAATTCTTGTATTCAGAAATCGTTTCAAACTCTGGAATATCTTCAGAAATTACCTTTAGCTCGCTTAAGGATAATTCCTCGACAAGGACCTTTATTAAGTCTGTCTCATTTTCGAGGGTTTTCTTGAAAGCTTGAGATAGTGCGTAATAAGGCCGATTATTCCCTGCGATTCCTTTAAGATAAAGAACTTTACGATTGATGCTATTCGCCTTCTTAACAAGTTCGCCCAGAAGACGTGATTTGCCGCTACCCCTCGATCCGAATATTATCGGAAGTTCCGGTTCGATGTCTTCACTTACAATTCGGTTGATTGTCAACATCTTTAACTCGTGAAGAATAGAATCGAATCCTACCGTCTTGCTTATGGGGAAAATCGTCGAAATGTTTCCGGGAGTAACAAGTTTACCTTTTTTTGGATAGCTGATAACCCTATTTTTTCCAGCACCCTTAGCATAATATAGAGCTTCATCCGCTCTGCGGAACAGAGAATCATTATCCAATGCATCTGAGGGGTAATTCGCTATCCCAATACTTACATTGACAGTAATCTCTTTGCCCTCTTCGAGCACGACAGGATTTTCTCGAACTTTAGTTAACAATCCCTCGAGAACATCCTTGGCAAAAGTTTTGGTTTTATCAGTGAAAATTGCGACAAACTCGTCTCCGGCAAACCTTACAGGAATAGCGGTATTATCCAATGTATCCTTGAAAAGTTCTGCGAAAACTTTCAGAACATAGTCGCCTGCAAGATGGCCATAGGTGTCGTTTATCTGTTTGAAGCCATCCAAATCGAGAATGGACAGTGTAACTTCTCCGGATGACTTCGAAGCCTTGTCAATATAATGGGATAGGCGGGTTCGGAGAAAGCGTCTATTCTTAAGCCCTGTAAGCTCATCGGTGAAAGCAAGAATCCTGAGTTCCTCTACAGACCTTTCCTTGCGACCTTCTCGAGGGTTCTTTACGGTATCAAATGTTTCATTCTGCATAATTACGACACTACGCTAAGGTTACAACAACCTCCCCTGAACTTTCAATATAGTGAATTATTTCTCTTAATGCACTATTTTTATGGAGTTTTAACTCCGGGTCATCTAAGATAATCGTCCTGGCAATTCGTCTCGCTTTTTCAAGCAAGATAGGCATATTCAGTGGATCCGCGAAGTCGAGACTGTTTTTTCCCGATTGAATAATATTGAGCAATTCCCCTTCGCGGCGCTCTTCGAGATCTATTTGTGAAATTTCAAATCCGTCTTCGGTGTTCGTAAAATTGGACAAACGGGTATGGGGACTGCTTCCTTTGAGTTTTGAAGTTATAAGAATGCAATATCCTGCCTTGTCAGCGCGTCCTACCCTTCCCCTAAGCTGATGGAGCTGGGCAAGGCCGAAACTGTCTGCCCCCTCGATTAGCATAACCGAGGCTTTCGGAATGTCAATACCCACACTCACTACAGTCGTCGCGGCAAGAATGGAAATCTCGCCACTTCTAAAAGCCTCGATTGCGCGGTTTTTCGACACCTCATCGAGACCCCCGTGGACAAATCCAACTCTTTCGCCAAATCTGTCGCGAAGTTTTTGAAATCCAAACTCAAGCGCAGTAAAATCATCCCCATCGATTCGCGGATAAACTACAAAAGCCCGTTCGCCAGCCGAAATTCTCTCCTCGATAAAATCCCAAACCGCTTCCCTGCGAGATTCGTCCCGAAGATAGCTCGTGGTTCCAGCCCGCGACCTGGGATAATCCCGCATCTCGACCAAATCGAGGTCGCCGAAGAGGGCCAAAGCCGTGGAGCGCGGAATTGGAGTCGCCGAAAGAAGAAGAACATGCGCCCCTTCCTGATTGGGAAGCTTCAGGCGCTGATTCACTCCCATAAGATGCTGTTCGTCGATTATCACAAGCCCCAGATTCTTGAACTCGACCCTATTCGACAGCAAAGCTTGAGTTCCGATGATTATATCAACTGCGCCCGATTGTATCGCATTAAAAATCTCGGCTGATTGAGACTCGCCAGTCAGCAAACCCACACTAATGCCCGATTTCCGCGTAAGATTCGAAATAGTATCGGCATGCTGACGCGCAACCAGAAGGCTCGGCACGACTATCGCCGTCTGAAACCCGGAATCGGCGGTAGCTACAGCGGCCATAACCGCAACTACAGTCTTCCCAGATCCGACATCGCCGGAGAGCAATACCGCCGTTCGCCCCGGATCCGTCAGATTCTCCATTAAAGCCGAAAGAGCGCCATTCTGACCATCTGTGAGTTTGAACGGCAGATTTTTAAATGTTGCCGAATACTTCTTCGATGGCGATATTTTCGGGGCGGACTCGTCGCTACGTGCCTCAAAACGGCGTTTCGCGAATATCAGTTGCAGTAGGAGTAATTCGTCGAAAGCAAGACGTGTCCTCGCGAGTTCACATTCATCGAAGGATAGGGGAGAGTGAAGCTTTTCGATGGCTTCTCGAATGTTCGGCAGGTCCATTTCTTTGAGAACTTCATTCGGCAAAAAATCGTCGATTTTACCAATCGAAATCAATGCCTTTTCGACGATTCTGTTCCTTAGCTTTTTCCCAAGTTTTGTCCCGGTGTCATTCTCCAAATCCCTGTAAATGGGGATTATCAGACTATCCCCCTCCGAACTGAATTCGTAATCCGGATGATGAAATTCGATTTTCCCATCGCGAAAAACCGCATTGCCCCAAACGAGAACCTCGCATCCCCGTTCAAACTGCGCGGCTCGCCATCCGGGAGATTTGAAAAATACTAAACGCGCCCTTCCCGTATCATCCGAGATATCCACGGTCAAAGTCCCCAAACGGCCACTGCGCTTGAAACTCTTCGATTTGACTTCGCCCAAAACAGAAACAAACTCGCCATTTTCAACTTCGCATATGGGCACAGCCGATTTTCGATGGACATACCTTCGCGGAAAATCGAGAATCAAATCCAAAATTGTATCAATTCCTGATTCGCGAAGCAGATCAGCTCTGGCGGGGCCAACACCGTTCAGTTCCTCGATAGGTATTTGGGCTGAAATGAATTGTGAAATTACGGATTTCCACACTGGGATGTCCTGCTAATCGAAATAAAATGGCCCATTATCAAACACCGTGAATCATCCGTGAAGAAGCTCTATTTGCGCCTTCGATGATTTCATTTTCGTCGATTCCGACCAGATTGCCATCTTTCACAACGATTTTCCCATTCACGATAGTGTAAGCCGTCCGATGGCAGAAGCCCGAAAATACAATAGCGGCAAGGGGATCCGAAAGCGCGCCCGCGTATTGAAGTGAGTTCATATCGAAAAGCGCAAGATCCGCCGCTAACCCCGGTTCGATACGCCCGATACCTCCGAAGCCTAACAAGTCGGCGCCTCCGCGAATCGCTATGTCCAAAACATCTCGCGCGCTCAAAGCATCTGAACCGTATTTTACACGCTGGAGCAAAAGGGCGTTTCGCGCCTCACCAAGCATGTCCGAGCTGTCGTTTGACGCCGAACCGTCAACTCCGAGGCAGAGCCGAATTCCCATCTCACGCATCTCCTTTATCCGCGCGATTCCGGAGCCGAGGCGCATGTTCGAGGTGGGGCAGTGACAGATACCGGTGTGAGTTTCGCGGAGAATACCAAGTTCATCGTCCGTGAAATAGATGCCGTGGGCGAAATAGACGTCATCGCCCAGCCATCCCCAGTCTTCCATAAGCTTGAGGGGTCGCCGACCATATATTTCAATACAAAAATCTTCCTCGTCAATGGTTTCGACAAGGTGAGTATGCAGAACAACTTTGTGTTCTCGTGCCAATTTGGCAGTCTCGATCATAACACGCTCATCAACCGAAAAGGGAGAACAGGGGGCAAGAGCGATTTTGTGCATAGCCGATGGTGAACTGTCATGAAACTTTTCGATTACCCGCGTCATATCCGCCACTACCGCAGAGGCATCCTGCACGACGTGATCCGGTGGAAGCCCGCCGTCCTTTTCGCTCAGCGTCATTGATCCGCGGGTGGGGGAGAAACGGATTCCCAGCCTGTCCGCCGCCTCGAACTGAATCGTCGTCATATCGCCCGCAAATCCTTTGGGATAAAGATATAGATGGTCTGCGGTCGTAGTCGCGCCTGTTTTGAGAAGTTCCGCGCAAGCCAGCAAAGTCGAGTAATAAACCGCTTCCTCGTCAAGTCGCGCCCAGATTGGATACAGATGCTTCAGCCAATCGAATAACTTAGCATCCTGAGCGCCCGGCAAGTTCCGTGTCAGAGTCTGGTAAAAATGATGATGGCAATTTACCATCCCCGGAATAACGAGAAATCTGCTACAGTCGATGATTTGCGCTCGGGACAATTCTTCCTCGCTCAAAACGGTGTTACGCTCGACGCTTTTTATCACACCGTTCTCGATGAGAATATCCAGGCCTGAAAATTCTTCTCCGGAATCGTTAAATGTAGCTATATGGAAGCAGTTTTTCAGAAGAATCATATCAAACCGACCCTGTCATTGAATTCCTCGATCAGCTCGTCGAATTTGGGGGCTAATTTGTGATAGCTCTCCCAGTATTCACGGTCAAACCACTGGTCATTAAGCTCCGCAAGCTCCTTTTTCTGTTGCTCTATCCAGGTGTAATACTTGAGGTTATGAATTCTCTTGCGGTCATAATGTCCGAGCTCGAGCATGTTGTCTGTAGTCTGCGACATGAGAATTTCATAATCCCTTGCGGCCTGTTCACGGGTGTAATCGCCATGTTTTTCGCGAAGCTCGTTTAGCCTCGAGCCGTAAAGCTCCATGGAATCTGTGAATACGGTCATCACGTAGTCATTTTCATCCAATTCGTAATATTTAGCGAATTTAATTGCTCCAAGCATGTTTGCAATCCCGGAGATGCCCAGCAAATCGAGTTTTTCGACGAAATCTGCCGGCAAACCACTTTCAACAAGATATTCGCGCCCGATAGGCTCGTTAAATAGCCTGGTTAAGCGCATCGAATGTTCATCATCCAGAGCGATTACCATATCAGTATTGCGCACATTATGAATCCAGGGAACGTGTTTATCGCCGATACCCTCGATTCGATGACCGCCAAAACCGTTTCTTAGAAGAGTAGGACATTGCAAAGCCTCTCCCACAGCCATCTTGGCGTTCGGAAATATCTTCTTCAGATAATCTCCCGATCCCATGGTTCCCGACGAACCCGAAGTTAACACAATGCCCGCAAATCTACTCTTGGCGGTCATTTGTGCGATAAGGACTTCTTCCATAGACGATCCGGTTACCTCGTAATGCCAGATGTGATTGCCGAACTCGTCAAATTGGTTGAAGATGACTATATCGTCGCGTTCTGCTCGCAATTCCCAGCATTTATCGAAGATTTCCTTCACGTTCGACTCGCATCCCGGCGTGGCAATAACCTCTCCTGCAACCTTTGCGAGCCATTCGAATCTTTCCCGGGACATCTCTTCCGGTAAAATCGCAATAGATTCGCATGCAAGCAAATTAGCTATATAGGCCCCTCCGCGGCAGTAATTGCCGGTCGATGGCCAAACAGCCTTCTGCGATGTCGGATCGAACTGCCCCGTGATGAGCCTTGGTGCAAGGCACCCAAAACTGGCGCCGACCTTGTGAGCCCCAGTGGGAAACCATTTGCCGACAAGCCCGATTATATTAGCAGGACTTCCGCTTAGCTCTTCCGGAATATTCAAATAGTTGACATTGCCAAAACCACCACCGAATTCCACAGGTTCGTTTTTCCATGTTACACGAAATAAATTTCGGGGGTGTATGTCCCAGAGGCCTATTTCACTTAGCTCTGAGACAATACTATCTGGAATTAGACTCGGATTTTTCATTTGCGCAAAAGTAGGAACTATAATACCTCTTTCCCTACAGCGCACCACCGTTCTGTCAAGCTGTTTTTTGTCGATCATCAGGTCAATCATTTTTACTCCAATGGGTTATATCTCAATATCATCTAATGATTTAACTGGCGAGGGCAGTTTTGGGACAATTTCCGATGCCGCCTCGATATCTTTTAGACCGCTTCCTGTTATCATTAAAACAACGGTCGAATTCCTGTCAATATCACAGTCCTCTTTTGCCGTGAGAAAACCAGCGTAAGCCGCCGCTGACGCGGGTTCGCAGAATAAACCCGCGGTCGATGACAACTCGAACTGGGCTTTGAGAATGGATTCATCTGATACTTTTATGCAAAACCCATCGAACTCGCGCAGGTTCTGAATAGCCAAATAACCGCAATTGGGAACGTCCACGGAGATTGAATCCGCGACGGTCCTCGAAGGCACGTGGTCAGAGAAACCGCCAGATTCAAATGCATTGAAAAGGTTAGGGCTTTCTTCCGATTGAACAGCCACAATTCGAGGAATTTTATCGATCAACCCAAACTGTTTCAAATCTCGGAAACCCTTATAAATACCGGCCAGGATGACACCATCCCCGGTGGGTATAAACACGTAATCGGGGGGATATTCAAGTTGACTATACAATTCGATAGCGGCGGTCTTTTTACCCTCTATAGTCAATGGATTATAAGCGGTGTTACGACTCATCGATTTCGTAACACCAGTGTATTCGAGGGACAATGCGAAGGCATCATCGTAGTTTCCCGCCACGGGAATAACTCTTGCACCATATTGCAGACACTGCACCAGTTTGGCTTTGGGTGCACTGCTCGGAACGAAAATCGTTATAGACAAACCGCTCGCCGCGCCGATTCCAGCCATAGATGCCGCGGCATTTCCAGTAGAAGCCACTGCGACCTCGGATATACCGTTTTGCCTGCAAAAGGCCGCCACGAGATAAGAAGCGCGATCCTTATAAGAAAAAGTCGGCTCCTCTGTGTCATCTTTTAAATATAGATTTGTATATCCAGTGCTTTTGCGAAGCCTATCTGGAGACCATAATGGCGTATTTCCCACAGGAATATCCGGAAAAAATTCACGTGGGACGGGCAGTAGATCGATAGCATCCCAGTTTGGTGGCAAATTACCATCAATAGTTACTTCGAGAAGACCACGCAACGGTTCGCCGGTCCGATGTTTCTTAGAGCAATAAGGGCAAAGCATAAGCTCCGGCTCTATTTCGAAGTCCCTTCCACAAAGTGTGCATTTATATTTAAACTGTAACACCATTACTCCAAAAGCTTCCAAAGCAGGCCTTTGCTCGTATGCAGGCGATTTTCTGCTTCATCGTAAATAATGGAATTCTTCGAATCAAGCACGGAATCCACAACCTCATTATTTCTATCTGCGGGAAGGGCATGCATAATCTTGCAATCCTTTGCTGTCAGGGCATAACGGCGTTCATCCAATATCCAGTCCTTATGTTTCTCGAGATTGACCTTCATCTTCGCCCGATGCTCTTCGTCGTCAACAAAATTGTTGAAGTATCCGAAACCACCCCAATTTTTTGGTATGATAATATCAGCATCTCGTATGCCTTCTTCTATATCATTATATATACTTAACTTACCTCCATTTACTTCAGAAATAACTTTAGCCTTTTCAACAATATCTTCCTGAAGCGGAAATTCTGGAGGATGAACAAGTCGAACATCCATACCATAGCGGGGAAAGAGCAAAACCTGGGACTGGGGAACAGATAGGGGTTTTGCGTGGCTTGTCGCATATGCCCAGCAAACCGCAACTCGAAGACCCGCGGTGTTTCCATCGAAATGCTCTTTTATAGTCATCAAATCGGCAATAGCCTGTAAAGGATGATAAACGTCGTCCTGCATTGAAATCAGAGGAACTGTCGAGTTTTCAGCAATCTCAGTCAGATACTTATTCCCAATCCCATGGAAACAGTTGCGAATTGCTATAGCTTCGCCCATTCGAGAAAGCACTTGCCCTGTATCCCGAGGCGTTTCTCCATGGGAAATCTGCATCTTGCTCGCGTTCAAATCGTGGGCGTGACCGCCTAACTGTGTCATGGAGGCTTCCATCGAGTTGCGAGTTCGAGTAGATTGTTCGAAGAATATCATAAATAACGTCTGGTTAACGAGATAGTTAGTAATAGCTTTTGCATATCGCTTGCGTTTCAACTCAGAACTCGCATCCAGAATCTCGTCGATTTCTTCTTTCGTCCAGTTGTCGAAAGTGATCAAATGCTTGCCTTTAAGGTTGTTCATTATTCTCCTTTTAATAAATATGGGTAAAGAGCATAAAAGGCGGAAGCCTTTACCAAATGGTCGATTGGAACTGCTTCATTCGGTGCGTGAGCATAAATTTCATTACCCGGACCAAAACCGATGCAGGGAATTCCATGTTTGCCGCAAATCGCTACGCCGTTAGTCGAGAAAGTCCATTTATCAATACGCGGTTCATCCTCGAAAAGCCCGCGATAGCAATCGATTCCGGTTCGAATATATTGGTTGTCTTCCTCTATTTTCCAGGTAGGATAATACTTTTCCATCTCAAAGAGAGTGCCTTTATAACTGGCTTTGCTGTAAATTGGAACCTCTATTTGTGCCTGACTTCCAATCGCGTCTCGAACTTCTGCGAGAGCGCTTTGCTTAGTCTCACCCCAGGTCAGCCGTCGATCGAGATGAAAGTGAGCAAAATCTGAAACCGCGCAGAGAGAAGGGCTCTGGGACTCGATTAGGGTTACAGCAACGGTTCCTTTCCCGAGGAAATCGTCAGCAATTAGCCTCTCGTTTAATTCTTCGATTTTGAGTGAAGCTCTAGAAGCTTTATATATAGCATTAATGCCGCGTTCGGGCGCGCTACCATGGCATGAAACGCCTGAAAAATAGCATTCAATTTCCATTCGCCCGCGGTGCCCGCGATAGAGACCGAGATTCGTAGGTTCTGTAATGATGGCAATTTCAGGGCGAATACTTTCCTTCTCGATAAGATAATTCCAGCAGAGGCCGTCACAGTCCTCTTCCATAACAGTGAACGTGAAAAGCACCGAGAATTCGCCGTCGTATGCGAGCTCCTTCAGTATTCTACCTGCTGTGATCATCGATGCCGCACCGCCGGACTGATCGACAGTCCCGCGTCCTAAAACCTTACCGTCCTTAATTTCACCGCAGAAGGGAGCGAAGTCCCATTGGGACAAATCTCCTGTGTCGACAGTGTCAATATGTGCGTCGATAGCAATTATCCGAGGCCCAGAACCGACTCGGCCTATCAAATTCCCCAAACCATCCACGCGGACATCATCGAAACCGGCTTCGGTGCAAAGCTCGGCGAGTTTTTCGATAACATCTCCTTCTTCGCCGCTCAATGAGGGGATTTTGACAATTTCTGAGAGATTCTTGGCAGTATAATCTCTGAATTTCTCTGCCAGTGTTACGATTTTTTCTGTTTTGCACACTTTATCTCATCTCCAGTGTTAATGCGCCTTTCGGGCAGAAATCGGTGCAATAGCCGCAACCGATACAAAGTTTCGCTTCTACAGAGGCTTTGTCATTTTGCATGGAAATAGCATCCTGAAGGCATTTTGAGAGACATGCACCGCAACCGACACATTTATCAGTATCTACAGTATTAGCGGGAGTAACGGCGAAACCCTTGCGTTTAGACAATTCACGGGCATAAGAACCAACGATATCCGAAGGCGCCCTATATCCATGTTTATCAAGCCAGTCTCCAGTTTCTGACGCAACCTTTCCATAAATATGATGTCCAAATTTTATAGCTCCAGAGCAGATACCCACGGCAGAAGCCCCGGCCATAAGCATCTTAACTGCATCGCTTCCCTTTTCGATTCCACCCACACCAATAATAGGCTTGTCTGTAACTGATGATATCTGGTAAACGATACGAAGAGCGATAGGCAATATTGGCGGTCCGGAAATCCATCCCTGTCCATAATCTGATCCAAGTCGAGGAATTGGATTCTCCGGGTCGAAATCGAGAACCGGACCGAAAGAATTAATGGCCGCAAAGCCATCAACAAAGGGCAGAACAGCCCTGATTAACTCTGGAATATTGAGGAAATTGGGCGATACTTTCATAAAAATCGGCTTATCGATTGTCCCCCTTAGAGCTCGAGCTACCTCCACAATAGGCTCTGTCGAATGACCAACATAATGAACGGAGAATTCGAATCCCTCCGGAGAAATCTCCTTTTCAATCAAAGCCCCCAGTTCGCGCACCTCTGAGGGTTGATAACCGATGGAAGTTATCAGTGGGCATCCGGCGTCTTTAACTTTGTGCAATTCACTCAGGAAGGCCTCTAGGGGAGTTTCTGACCATGTCTCGTAATTCGTTAGGCCGGAGCAAATTGTCTTGCGTATAGTGGGACGTTTGTCGTCAGCAGGTTTAATCGATACAGTTTTGGATACAATACCTCCCGCACCGGCTTCCCAAGCAGATAACATCGCGGTAGCATCCTTGACATTAGGACCCGCGGCGGGCAGAACTGGGTTGCGAAGCTCTATTCCTGCAATATTTGTTTTTAAGTCAGCCATAATATCTCCGAATCTGTCGCTGAGCAACTTTGCGCGCCGTTTTTATTACATCGTCTCTATCAATTCGTGTGAATTCACCATCTTTATACAAAATTTCTCCATTCACGACCGTCATGAAAGCTCGAGAAGTTTTCGCTCCAAAAAGCAAATGGCCTATAGTGTTACGATTGTTAAAAGGCGTAACACTGGCGTAATCCAAAACAGCAATATCTGCAAAAGAGCCGGGGGAGAGACTTCCAGTGTTAGAAAAAAATTTCTGTTGCGAATAATAGCGATACGAGAAAAAAACGTTTCGCAACTCATCGAAATCTATTTCGTCAATTGAATTCAGTAGATAATGAGATCGCAAAGCGGCCAAAATGTCGCTTGTCATGCCATCCGTGCCAAGTATGTAGGGAAAAAGTCCCCGTTTCATTTTTCCGACTCGGTTATTCGCGTTGGATTCCGAATTGGAAGCAACAATAATATCTCGTTCGTTAAGTATTTCTATGTCTTTATCACTCAGGTGAATACAGTGAGCAAGAATAGAATGATTGTTAAGTAGTCCATAAGCATCAAGACGATCAACCGGGCCGCTGAACCCAAGTTTCTGGCAGTAATCGAGGTCGGCGAAATCCTCTCCACAATGGCCGTGGATGGCCATAGAATAAGGTTTTGCATTGCTTACTTTAGCAAGAGTATCATCTGAAAGAGTCAAATTAGCATGCAATCCAAAGCAACCTTTAATTCTATCATCATGAATATGTTTATTGTAAAATGTAATATTCTCTTCGATATGCTTATCTACAGCTTCAAAGCCCATTCTGTCGGAAGTCTCGAAACAAAGGAGGGCGCGAATTCCAAGCTGTTCGCACGCTTTTGATATAGTGTCTAAACTGCCCTCGACAAAATTCATCGACGCATGATGGTCAAAAACTGTAGTCACGCCATTCCGAAGACAATCCATTCCAGTTATTAACGCTGAATAATAGACAGTCTGCTCCTCCAAAACCTCGTCCCAAGGCCACCACAGGTTTTCGAGAATACCGAGAAAATTCTCTGCTCGATCGAGGGGAGAGACTCCTGTCGAAAAAGCTGAATAAAAATGATGGTGAGAATTCATCAAACCCGGTAAAATAAGCCGTCCGCCGACGTCGATGAATTCAATTCCAGTTTCAAAAATGTCCTCCGTAGCCCCGATTTTGGCGATTCGGTCATTTTCGACAAGGACTGCTCCAGAATCAAAAAAGACTTCTAAGCCATCAGTCAGAATCCCGCCGCCGATAATGTATCTCCGCTCTTTATTCATTGGTTTTACGCAAAAATTTACCCGTTCCCGGATTGGTTAAAATTCCATTTTCGACATCATAAATTTGCTTCCCTCGGAGAAATGTTTTGACAACTTGCGCCTCAAAAACCATATCTTCGAAAGGAGTTATCTTGCCCATGGATAGAAAATCAGCGCCGCGAACCCGCCATTTTAAGGATGGATCAATGACGGCGAAATCCGCGTCTTTTCCAATTTCAATAGAACCCTTGCGGATGCTTATTCCATAGCGCTTAGCGGCGGATTGTGATGTGGTCCGTGTCAATTGGGATAATGTCAACCTGTTTTTAAGATAACCTTCTGAAAACATATAGGGCAGAATTGTCCCAACTCCGGGGATTCCCGAGTAATCATTCCATATTGATCCAGTGTTTTTTTCGTCCTTTGTGCAGGGGGCATGATCTGAGGCAACGAAATCCAAAACACCGTCGGAAAGCTTTTGCCAGAGAACTTCTGCGTTATCGTGCGATTTAACTGGAGGATTGACTTTAAGCGGAGAACCTATTCTAATAAAATCATCAAAATCAAAGGCGAGATAATGGGGGGCTGTTTCGCCGGTAATTCGGCCGCCAAGGATTGAATTAGCTCCATCTGCTGATGAGATATGGACAATATGAAGATCTGCGCCGGTGTCTTCAGCAATTTTAACAGCCGTCTCGATAGCCAAAACCTCGGCTATCTCCGGGCGGGAACGATAATAATCAAGCGGGGAGTCTCCTTTGCGGCGGTGATAATCAGTCGCAGAAACCACATAAGCAGGATCTTCTGCATGAAGCAAAACTATGGTCTGAAGGTCTGCGGCGACCCGCAAAACCTTTTCAAATTGGAAATGATCAAGATGACAAAAACTATTCATTCCCGACAAGAAGTATGTTTTAAAGCCAAGAACATCGTTAGCGATAGATTTCATTTCAGCGGCGAAATCACCCTCGAACATCTGAGCGCAAACGCCTCCAAATAGGCCGTAATCGATTATAGCTTCTTTACTTATAACATCGAGTTTATGCTTTAGATTATCGGCATTTGTAATGGGCGGAATAGATGTGCACGGCATGTCGATTATAGTGGTTATGCCGCCTGCCGCCGCCGCACAATTTCCGCTGTAAAAATCTTCGCGGAAGGTGAATCCCGGATCGTTGAAATGAACGTGGGGATCGATTCCGCCCGGGAGGACGATTAAGTCGCGTAAATCGACTTCGGATTCTCCGGAAAAACCATTTCCGATATCTACAATCAACCCTTTTTCGATGGCAATATCAACCTGTTCGAACTCGTCGCGCTTCGGCAGGGCTACTTTGCCGCCGCGTAACACTATTTCGGCACTCCGTAACACTATTCGTTTACACCTTCTTCGACTAGTCTGCGATATACTTTTTCAGATGTGAAGGGGGCTTCGTGCAGTCTCACGCCAACAGCGTCGAACACGGCATTTGCGATTGCAGGAATAGGCCCATTGATCGCGATTTCGCCTACAGATTTAGCTCCGAACGGCCCGGTTTCTTCATAAGAATCCGCAAGGATGGTTACCATCGCCGGCAAATCGAGGGTGTTGTAGATTTTATAGTCCCAGAAACGTGGGTTCATCATTTTGCCTTTAGACGAGAAAATGTATTCTTCCCAGAGGGCATAGGCAAGGCCATTTACGACAGCTCCTTCGACTTGCCCTTCGGCGAGCCGCGGGTTCAGCGGCTGACCGCAATCCACAGCGGAAACGAATTTGATTGGGTAAATGCGTCCCGTTTTTGCATCCACCTCAACCTCTGCAAATTGCGCAATGAAGGGGGGAGGAGACTCATCCGCAAAATGAGATGCATTTGCGGCTATTTGATGTTGATTATGAGAATACATAGCGTAATAGCATATGTCTTCGTAAGTTACAGCTTTTTCTGTGTTGGCGACGAAAACACGGCCATCTTCGATTTCTGCATCTTCGAAAGGAATATCGAGCATTTCCGCGCCAACTGCCTTAATCTGTTTGGCTATTTCGACTGCACATTTGCGAACAGCTTCGCCGGAAATATAGGTTGTGGAACTGGCGTAAGCACCCACATCAAAAGGAGTTAGATCGGTGTCGCTGGATAGAACGATGAATTTTTCCGGCGGGATACCGAGAACTTCGCCTGCAATCTGCGCCATTATAGTGTCTGAGCCGGTGCCAATGTCTGTCGCGCCAATATAAAGATTGAAACTGCCGTCCTCGTTCATCTTCATCGAAGCCGCGCCCATATCTATTTTTGGGATACCGGAGCCTTGCATTGAGCACGCTACACCGATACCTCGAATTCTATCCCCCGACCTAAAATGTTTGCCGCGTTTTTCTTTCCAGCCTATGGCATGAGCGCCCTTTTCGATACACTCCTCCAGGCCGCATGAGCGGATAATCTGCGCGACGCCCTCCTTGCCCTCGCCAAGGACGCGGAAGACATCGGATGTCTCGCCGGACTTTATAGCCCATTTTTTGAAGAACTCCAGAACGTCGATGTTTGCGGCGCGCGCAACCATATCGATGGCTTGATTGTAGGCAAAATACGACTGAGTGGCACCATATCCCCTATAAGCGCCGCCCACAGGGAGATTTGTGTAAACAGACCGCCCCAAAAAGTGCATATTTTTCACTTTATTGAGCAGAGGCAAAACTTTCGCGCCAGCGTTTGACAGGACTGTAAGAGCGTGGGAACCATAAGCCCCGGTATTCATAACGCAATCGAGATCGATGGTTGTGATTTCGCCGTCGGATTTCGCGCCGACCTTAATACGAGTGCGCATTGGATGGCGTGTCCGCGCGTTTGCGAATACTTCTTCCCGGGAAAGAATTATCTTAGAAGGGCGCTTTGTGCGCCATGTAACCAACCCGACCAATTGTTCGAGAAACACCTCCTGCTTTCCGCCGAAACCCCCGCCAATACGAGGTTTGACAACTCTGACATCGCGAATGGGTATTCCAAGAGTTCGTGAAACGATTCGGCGGGCGTGAAATGGCACCTGAGTTGCCGTGTAAATTACCATTCGCCCGCGCTCGTCGATAGCCGCAAAAGCGCCGTGGGGTTCGATCGCGCAGTGAGATGCATAAGGAGTGTGCACGGTGAGATCGAACCGCAAATCGCTCTCTGCAAATCCCTTATCGAGGTCGCCGAAGGACATTTCTACTTTCGCGGCGAGGTTGCGGGATGCATCGTATTCAACTGGGATTGGCGCGTAGGCATCTTCGCCGTGAAGTCGCGGAGCATCGGCGTCCATGGCACGTTCCGGGTCGAAAAGTGGTTCGAGAATATCGTATTCTACTTCGATTTTCGAAATTGCTTCTTCAGCGATTTCCTCTGTCTCAGCCGCCACCAAAGCCACTCTGTCGCCAACGTATCGCACTTTTTTATCGAATATACGCGTATCGTATGGGGAAGGCTCGGGAAAACCTTGTCCTGCGGTCGTGTGCAGGGAATCTGGAGTGTTGCGGTGGTCGAGAACGAGGACAACGCCTTCGGTAGCCTCCGCTTTGGATGTATCGAGGGATTTGATTATAGCGTGGGGGTGAGGTGAGTATAACAGCTTGATATATAAGAGATTATCAACAAAAAAGTCATCGACGAATTTTTCTTCACCCGTCGCCAAAGAGAGTGAGTCTATCTTGCGGACATTTTTGCCGATGTTGTTAAAATCACGCATTTTTAGCCATCCTTTCCGCCGCCAATTTTACCCCTTCGATGATTTTTACATAGCCGGTGCATCGACAGAGATTACCATCCAGAGCTACTTTGATTTCGTCTTCTGTAGGATTAGGATTGTCTTTAAGGAGAACATATGATGCAAGCACAATGCCCGGAGTGCAAAAACCACATTGAACCGCTCCGGTATCAACTAAAGCCTGTTGAATAGGATGAGGATCGTGAAGGTCTCCTATGCCTTTTACTGTAAGGATTTCCGCGCCGATACAGCTTCCGGCTAACACCTGGCAGGAGTTCACCAACTCGCCATCGAGTATAACGACGCAGGCACCGCATTCGCCGGTATGACAGCCGGCCTTAACCTCTTTATGGCCGGACTCTCTCAGAAGTTCCAGAAGAGTGATATCGTTCGGAAAATCGACTTCATATTGAATACCATTTATGATGAAATAACCTATCATAATATAACCCTCTCAATCTCTTTAAGACCACGAATTATCTCTGTTTTAGCCACTTTACTAAGATACTCTCCGCTGGCCTGCATCTTCGATGGAAAATCGAGCTCCAGATTCTGGACAGCTTCATCGATGCCCAACACGCCCATGATTGCTTTTTCGATTGATTCGAGCCGTGCAAATTTGCCTTTGATGCCTGTTATCACGGCCGTTGACCAATCACCATTGGAAATCATCGATAATGTGAACATTGGATAATCGAAAGCGGTTCGGGTTTCTCGATGATAATATGCCGCACCGTCGATTTTTGGAACTTCGATATATTCAATTAGGCTTCCCCTGCGAAGTTCCGAGTCCAGCAAATAGTCTTCCAGAGAGAATTTTGCATCTTCACCAGCGAGTTTCACTTTTGCGGTAAGCGCGACCATAGGGCCGACGATATCCGACCAGATGGGTGCCATCGCAATACTTCCGCCAACTGTAATCCTGTTGCGAAGGGGGGTAGAAGCCGCTTTGCCAAGAGCCATTGCTAAAACATTTCCCGCCGGCAGATTTTTAGCGCAGTCGGCATATGTAGCCATCGCGCCAATTTTGTAAAAATCGCCCTTTTCTTCTACAAAACGCAAATTAAGGCCTTTCAGGTCAATTAGGGCGGGTTTATTCAGGCCTCCCATGAGAAGTCCTGTGCCGCCGCCATGGGGCACAGCGGAGGTATCCTGCATAATTTCAAACGCTTCTTCGACACTGTCGGGATAGAACCACGTAACTTCGGGCATAGCAACCTCTTTCTAAAATAACTAATCTATATTAATAATCTACAAACGTCGATAAATCAAGCCCAATCGACATCAGTTCAGGAGTTTCATTCGCCGATGATCTTTACAAGAACCCTTTTTCTCCGCATTCCATCGAACTCACCGTAGAAAATCTGTTCCCATGGACCGAAATCCAGCTTGCCCTCGGTGATTGCAACCACGACTTCCCTGCCCATTACTGTCCGCTTCAGATGGGCGTCTGCGTTGTCCTCGAAGCCGTTGTGGCGATATTGGCTATACGGTTTTTCCGGCGCGAGTTTTTCCAGCCAAACCTCATAATCGTGATGGAGGCCGGACTCATCGTCATTGATGAAGACGCTGGAGGTTATGTGCATCGCATTCACAAGGCAAAGGCCTTCCAGAATACCGCTTTCGGAGAGACATTCGTCCACGGCAGGAGTTATGTTTATAAAGTCCCGTCGATGTTTGGTCTCGAACCAGAGTTCCTTCTTATAGGATTTCATCGAATTCCTTTCTTGAAAAATTCGTTTTCGCCCATAAATTAAAGGAATATAAGAAGATTGTCAATAATGGATTCCAACTGAAAGGATAATTCGAATGTTAAAAGACTTAATCCGCAAATGCAGAAGTGTAAGGCGTTTCGACGGCGACAGAAAGATACAGCGCGAAAAATTAGTGGAACTCGTCGATTTAGCAAGGCTTACCCCCTCCGCGGCGAATCTTCAGCCCCTTAAATTCATCGTGTCTGCCGATTTGGAGCGTAACAATATCATATTCAATCACTTGCGATGGGCGGGATATCTGAAGGACTGGCCGGGACCATCCCTCGAAGAAAGGCCTACAGGATATATTATCCTATTGGGGGACAAGGAGATATCCGAAAATGTGAAGTGGGATCACAGCATTGCGGCAACAGCGATTGTCCTCGGCGCTAGTGAGATGGGACTTGGCGCATGCATCTTCGCATCGGTGGACAAAGATGCCCTGCGGGAGGATTTGAATATCCCCGAACGCTTCGATATTCTGCTGGCAATAGCCCTCGGCTATCCCAAAGAAGAGGTCGTTCTCGAAGATGTCGGCAAAGACGGCGATATCAGATATTACCGCGATTCAGATGGTGTTCATCACGTTCCTAAACGGGCACTGGACGACATCATCTTCGAACTTTAGCTAACCCTTTAATTCCAAACGGGTTACGCATTCGACATGATAGGTCTGAGGGAACATATCGACAATGGCGAGTTTTGCGAGTTTGTATTTTGGGGACAAAATCTGCAAATCTCTCGCAAGGGTCGTGGGATTGCATGATGCATAAACTACGGCTTCGGGTGCATATTCTAGTAGTTTCAACAGTGATTTTTTCGACACACCGCCTCTGGGCGGATCGAGGATTACAACATCCGGCGCGAAATCCGCGAATATTCGGTCGCTTACCTTCTCCACGCGCTCGCAGATAAATTTCGCTGTGGATATTTTGTTTCTCTCCGAGCTTTCCCGGGCGTCCAGAACAGCGGATTCAGAGGATTCGACTCCCAAAACTTCCGATGCCTTTTTCGCCATAAGTTGGGTTATTGTGCCAGTGCCGCAGAACAGGTCGAGGACACGTTCCGCGCCGGTGAGGTCGGCAAAGTCGAGGATCTTGCCGTAAAATTTCCGCGCCATCGCCGTGTTAGTCTGAAAGAAGCTTAATGGCGAGATTCTGAACTTAATCCCGCCGATTTCCTCCTCGATAAATCCCTTGCCGATGAGATTATATGGTTCGCCGAAAGCGGTATCGCCCGTTCTGTCATTGTGAATCATCACTCCGGCGGACATCCCCGGAACTTCGGCCTCTACAAAGCGGAGTAGGGACTCCACGTCGGAGGTCTTTTTCTCGCGAACTGTGATGGAGCAGATGTAATCCCCATTGGTTTTCGAAAAGCGCAGGGGAACGTAGCGCAAAAGCCCGCTATCTGAACGTCCGTTGTAAACGGGGAGTTGAAGTTGTTTTGCGGCCAATTCGACTGCTTCTAAAATTTTCGTGCCGATTTTGGGCATCAGCAGGCATTTTTCTGCGGGAACAAAACTGTCAAAACGCCCTCTAAGATGCTGTCCAAGGAAGAGTTCGCCCTTGTCATTCGTGGAAAAACCGAACTCCATTTTATTTCTATAATGAAACTCCTCATCCGCGGGAATGAACTGGATTTCCTTTGGTAGCTGAACTTCACCGAGCCTCTGAAGAGAGTCTTTCACTATCTCGGTTTTGTATTCGAACTGCTTTTCGTATTTCAAATCCTGATGAGAACACCCGCCGCATTGCCCGAAAACTTCGCAGGGCGCTTCTCTGCGGAACTCGGATTTCTCGATGATCTCGATCGGTTCAGCGAAAAGGATGGTCCTTTTTTTCTTATATACCCAAGCGCGAACCAACTCGCCGGGGTATGCCCGATGGACAAACACCACGAGGCCGTCCATTCGCCCGACTCCGTAGCCGCCGAATGCCATGTTGTCAATTCGAACTTCTATTTCGCGATTCTGGTTTTTTCTCACTCTATTTCTACCTCAGTTTTAATTTCATCGTCGAAGAAGCCATAGCTTGAATAAGTTGGCTGATAAACCATACGAATAGTGTATTTGCCGGGGGGAACCCGTTTGCCGGCATTGTCCTTCATGTCCCAATTCACCGTAACTGCTCCCTGGCGCAAACGCTTCTGTTCGTAGATTTGCCGGACTACTTCATTTCCGGAGAGAACTTCGATTTGCGCGTAAGTGCCGTCGGTGAGGAACATGTCTATTTTGACAATCTGGTTATCTTCGCGGTCTGATCCCACCTTAGCTTCGAACTTTTTCACATCGGTGCCTATCCAGAAATATTGGGCACAGTCGCTTTCTCCCACTACAACCTGGCCGAAACGTCGCCAGATAGCTATCCCTACAGGATGATTAAATTCGTAGTCCTTGCCCCCGCATTCCCCGATGGAAGTAATATATTCCAAATCTTTGTCGAATTTGTGAATCCTGCAAACCGCGGAATCCGTCGCCCAAAGGTTGTTGTAGAAATCCAGGGCGACATATTTAACCGCCGAATTGGCAGACGAAATATCGCGCAAGTTAATGGAGGCTCTAATCTTGCCGTCGTAATCCATTGAGCGGAGGATTTCGCCGTCGGCATCGGCGAGGTAGATTCGACGGTAGCCGTAGCGAGTTTTCGTCATCTTTGGATGATCAACTGCAATTCCCCGCGGATTTACGAAACCCGGAAGGGAGCCGACATGGTCTCCATCGTATGTGAATATCTCGATTGTCCCGCGCGCTCTATCAGTTACGAAAAGGGTTTCCGCCTCAGTAACCGCTACGTCGTGGGGCTCTTCGAGGAGGCCATCGCCTATGACGTCAGCCCACACAAGTTCCTTGCCGTTGTTAAACAGCTTTACGACGCGTTTGTTGCCCGTATCGCAAACGAAAACTTCCCCTTTGGGGTCGGCGGAAATTCCCCTCGGTCTGCGGAATTGGTCTCTGCCGGATCCAGTGGAGCCGTATAATCCAAGAGAATACATGCTGGTGTTATAGATGATTTGATCCCGTCCTGAGTTGACGCCGTATGCCGCCAGCTCATCATCATCTTTGGATTCTTTCTTATCGTCCCATGCAAGTAGTCTCGTTACGGCGACCCCCTGAGGATTGTCGAAATCGGTAGCGCTTCCCAAGAGCATATCCAGCTTGGCTTCGGTTCCTTTGGTTATTCCCCATGTGTGCTTGAAAGGCGGATATACAAGGGATTTGAGGGCCATAACCGAAATGGCCATAATAAATATTGACAGTATTAGAAGAGTCTTTCTCGTAAACATAATTATCCCCCTTGGGTTTCGTTGACCAGTAGTTTTACGCAGTTTTCATACCGTTATTTGGTGGGCATGGGAATGCTTGAATCCCAGAGCTCTTTGTAAGCCAAGTAATCGGCGAGGACGTTCTTCATGTAATGGCGGGTTTGGGCGAAATCATTGGATTCGACGAAAAGCTCGATTCTATCTTCGTGGGGGAAATCGAGCCATCGCTTGACATGATGAGGCCCGGCATTGTAAGCCGCTAAAATGTATTCAGGCTTTTCGAATTGACCGGCGAGGTCGGCGATATGCCTCGCGGCGTATCGAACCGATGTTTCGAAATCATAAAGGAGTTCCGTTTCGAAGATTTTGCCGTCCCCGAGCTGTTCGGCGGTCATTTTTCCAGTAGCGGGCATGAACTGGCATAAACCAATCGCGCCGGCATAACTTACGACATGGGGATCGAAAGCGCTCTCCCTCCGAATTATCGCGAAGATGAAAGCCGGATCGATCCTTTCCGATTCCGATGCAGGCCGAACATATTCCTCGAAAATCGTCGGATAAGCCAGTCGAACCACCTCGATCGGAGCGTTTGCATAACCGCCCATATCCGATACGAGTTTGAGGGCAATCTGATAAGCGGTGGCCGATAGTTTCCATTCACTGGCGAGTTCCAAAAAAGCGATTCTCGAAGATGGCGTCATGGGGACTTCATTCATCCAGGATTTGAAATATGTTCCAGCTTCGTAAAGCAGTCCCATGGACGCAAATGTGCTCGCGCGGCGTGAGTTCAATGAGTTTATCGACAGAACCGCCGGATTGTGTCCCTTTTCTTCCAAAACAGCACGGGCTTGCGCTATGCCATCTTCATAACTAAGCCATTTTCCCGATGTCGATTTTGCAGGATCTGGAAGCTCGAATCCTCCCAAGTTGGCCGTAGCACGATATTTATAATAATGCCTAATCGGCGAACGGGCTACTTTTTCCAGCTTAGCGATGCCCGATGAATCCCCATTTTCCAGGCTTGAGATCCCTGCCCAGTATTCACCTGTTTCGATAAATGTCCTATCAGAAAATTTTTGAGGAATGAACGCGAATCTGGATTCAGCCGATGAAAAATCACCATTGGAAAAAGCGCCAATTCCCGCCCACATTGCGCCGTTATCGCCGAGACTGTGATTGGGATATTTCCTGGAAAGTCTTTCGCCGTAATATCCGGCGCTGTCGTAATCGCCAAGGTCGATGTAGAGATTGACTGCTTCCCAAAGAGCTTCCGCTTCGGCATTCGATCCGGAGCCGCTGGAAATTGCCTTGTGAGTATATATTCTCGCGGAATCGAATTTGTTCTGCTTGCGGTAACACCAGGCTATACCAAGCTCCGCCCAGGCTTTATTATATGCCTTGTCGTCGATGATTTTCTTGTATAAATCAATGGCTTTGGAATAATTTCCGCGTCTTCCCATAGCCCTGGCGTGGTAATATCGGGCTTCTCCGCGTTTGTAGCTTTCGCCCGTTTCGATGTATCTGCCCAGATAGTCCAGAGCTGTTGCCCAGCTGTTTCGGCTTACTGCGGCGTTTCCGGCATAGTATAAGTCCCTTCCTTTGAGCTTATTCATCTTATCAAGAGCCTCGGCCGCCCAAAGGGCGTAGCTCCCCGAGTTATTGCGGACTATATATAAATAGCCTTCCACAGCGGAATCTTTATCGCCGGTCTCTTTAAGAAGATTTGCTCTCGCAAGACGATATTCCAAATTCCCGAAATGTCCGGGATATAGTGCATTGAGGCTGTCCAGCATTGTTAAGGCTTTTGAATTCTGGGCTTTCGAAAGGTAAACTTGATAGCGTATCGCCATTCCCTGTTCGATGAACTCGGCTGGGAGTTCGGCAGATCTCAACAGAACGGCATCCACAGAATCAAGCTCTGCAAGGGCCGCTATAGCACCGATTTGCACATAAGGCTGAAGAACGAAGGCTGTGTCGCCCGCAATCTGGTCAAATAGTTCCAAGGCGCGGACATATTGTCTCGTTTCGTGATAAGCTCTGGCCAGCAGATATGCTTCAGCCGTGGTGATTCGGTTCTTCGATTCGAGGATTTCGACAACGTCCCGCCAGCGAAGCCGCATCGCCCTGTTTGCCGCGGAGCTGTCAACGGAAGTGTAAGTCGTATCGACGTGGAAAATCTCAAGATCCGGCCATATATCGGAATTCTCCTCGACTGGCGGCGGTGGAGGAGGCTCTTCTTCGAGAGCGACGTCCATTGTGTCCTCGGGTTCTGCTTTCTCCGCAACATACCTCGCACTGCTCGCGCACGAAAGCACCAGAACTCCTACCCAAAGGGAGATGACTAATATTGCACTCAGCTTACCCATACATTCTCATCCCCCAATATCTCGCGCAATTCCGATACCAAAGCCTTCGAAGCGTCGGTGTAAAATTCGTTGCTTGTAGCGCGGTAGGTGTGTTCTTCCGCTACAATATGAAGTCGAGTGGGTATTCTACCGCCGTGCTTTTCGAGGACTTCTTTTATTTCGACAATTTCGGCATCGGCGATTTCTATATCGAATCGAATATGGAGATTCGAAACGAGAATCTCCCATGCTTGATCCAGCGGAATAATCCTATCCACAGCTACTTTCCCGCCCCTCTCATCGATATTGTAGGTTCCGCAAAGCATGAAAAAGCCCTCTGCCGCAAGAATAGACGAACAATTTCGAAATGCCTCGGGAAAAACTACGAAGGAGCATTGCCCGGTCAAATCCTCGATACTGCCAAAAGCCATAGGCTCTTTTTTGCGCTTGGTTATGGTCTTATCCAGAGATACAATCAACCCGCAGATGCTCACGGGAGTGCCGGAACCGAGATTGGCAAGGTCTTCAATCTTGTGGGACACGAAATATGCTATTTCTTCGGAGAATCTATTCAATGGATGTCCTGAGAGATACAACCCAAGGACTTCTTTTTCGTTTTTAAGCTTTTGCTGGCGGGGAAGGGGGGCGACTTCGACGGTTTCCGGGAATTTTTTAAGATCCTCCGACGACTCGAAAAGGTCCCCTGCGGCGGCGGCTATGTCCGATCCACCGGCTTTTGCCGCCCATGCGAGGGCATCGGGAATAGTAGCCATTGCCGATGCGCGGTTAGGGGCGAGGCTGTCCATCGCGCCGGCATGGACGAGGTTCTCCAAAGCCCTGCGGTTGACTAATCTCAAATCGACACGCTGGCAGAAATCGTAGATATTCTCGAACTGCCCGTCCTTAGCACGTGCTTCAACTATAGATTCCGCCGCGCTACGGCCTACATTCTTAATCGCCGAAAGGGCATATCTAATATTGTTATCTTCGATGATGAAGAAAATCCCGCTCGCGTTAACATCCGGCTGGAGAATCTCTATATTGTGATGTTTGGCATCCTCGATGAAAACCGCCAGCTTGTCGCTGTTGTCGATTTCATTGTTCATATTCGCGACTGTGAACTCGAGCCTGTGATGACATTTCAGGAAAGCAGTTTGGTATGCGATAATCGAATAGGCCGTCGCGTGAGCTTTGTTAAAACCGTATTCGGCGAACTTGGCCATCATATCGAAAACCTCCGCCGCCGTTTTGTCGTCGATACCCTTCTTCTTAGCTCCTTTGGCGAATTCTTCGCGCATGGCCATCATCTCTGAATGTTTCTTTTTGCCCATTGCCCGCCGAAGAATGTCCGCCTTTCCAAGGCTGAATCCGGCCATTGCCTGAGCAATTTGCATCACCTGCTCCTGATAAACGATGATGCCGTAAGTGTCGCGCAGGATTTCCTCTATCAGTTCGTGAGGATATTCGATTTTTTCGTGGCCGTGTTTGCGTGCGATGAAGCTGTCGATGAACTGCATAGGGCCGGGGCGGTAGAGGGCGTTCATGGCGATCATGTCCTCGATGCGGTTCGGATGGAGTTTCCTAAGATTCTTAGTCATTCCCTCCGATTCGAACTGGAAAATCCCAAGGGTGTCGCCGTGAGAGATCATCTTGAATGTTTCCTCATCGTCGAAAGATATGGTTGCACAGTCGATTTTCTCGCCGGTGCGCTCTTCGATAATCCGTTCCGTTTCCGAAAGGATACTTAGTGTTTTCAGGCCGAGGAAATCCATCTTCACGACTCCGATGTCCTCGGCGGAGATCCAGTCGTATTGGGTGGTCATCTCGTCTTTATTGGTGCGGAACAGGGGGACATAATCCGTTAGTTTCCCCGGGGTTATTACCACTCCCGCGGCATGTTTCCCGGCGTGACTGGGGAGACCTTCCAATTTTTTCGCGAAATCTATTAGACGCTTTACCTGCTCTTCCTCTTCGTATCTCTTGCGGAGATCAGAAACCGTTTCGAGGCTGTTGTCGATTGTTTCATTAGGTCCGGCGGGAATAAGTTTCGATATTTTATCGACATCATCGTAGGGCATTTCGAGGACTCGGCCTACGTTTTTGATTGCGCTTCTGGCTTTCATAAAGTTAAAGGTTATTATCTGGGCGACAGCGTCTTCCCCGTATTTTTCGCGGACATAATCGATAACCCTGTCCCTGCCCGTATCCTCGAAATCAATGTCGAAGTCCGGCATGGATATTCTCTCCGGATTTAAAAATCTCTCGAAAACGAGATGATACTTCAGAGGATCGACATTGGTGATTCCCAAAGCATACGCGACAATACTCGCCGCACCGCTTCCACGTCCGGGGCCAACTCGAACACCCCGTTCCCGGGCGGCATCGGTGAAATCCGCTACGATAGCGTAATACCCCAAAAATCCCATCTTGGCAATGACGGAAAGTTCGTAGTTTGCGCGGTCTTCTATTGCCGGGGTTATCTCGCCGTAAAGCTTTTCCAGACTCTCAAAGGTTCTCGCTCGGATGTAGTCGCTATTGTTGGTGTATCCTTCGGGGATGGGGAATCGAGGTAGTAGGGGTTTTCCCATTTGAATTTCGACGTTGCAACGTGTCGCAATCTCCCTCGTATTTTCGATAGCTTCCGGGTGTTCTGCGAAGAGTTTCTCCATCTCCTCCGGGGAACGGAAATAAACCTGACGGCTTCCAAACTTCATCCGATTTTCATGTGATTTCAGGCTACCGGTCTGAACACAGAGAAGAATATCGTGAAACTCCCAGTCTTCGGGATGCAGATAGTGTGCGTCGGTGGTCGCCGCGAGGGGTATCCCCGTCTCGACCGAGAGGCCGGTCAGCATCGGCAGAACCTTTTTCTCATCGGGGATTCCATGATCCATGATCTCGATATATACATTCTCTTTTCCGAAAATGTCGATATACTCGCCGAGAGCTTTCTTCGCAGAATCAGGACCGTTGTGGAGAAAACGGTAGGGCACTTCGCCCTTGAGACATGCCGTCATCGCGATAAGCCCCTTCGAATGGGCGGCGAGGAAGTCTTTATCAACCCGAGGCTTGTAGTAAAAGCCTTCGAGGAAACCGGCGCTGGAAATCTCCATAAGGTTTTTGTAGCCTTCGTTATCCTTGGCGAGGAGTATCAGATGAAACCCGCTGGCAGGGGCGTTTTCCACAGGGGATCTGTCGGTCATCTTTCCGGGGGCGATGTAGGACTCCTGCCCGATAATGGGCTTTATCCCGGCTTTTGTGCACTTTTTGTAAAATGGGATCACCCCGAACATCACGCCATGGTCGGTGATGGCCAAAGAATCCATTTCATATTTCGCGGCCGTTTCGATAAGCTCGTCTATCTTGCACGCGCCGTCGAGGAGTGAATATTCCGTATGTTGATGAAGGGAGATGTAAGGTTTTGCCATTTGTCTATCTAAGTTAATGCTATTAAAGAGATTATCCCCAATATAAGACAATAAGGGCCGAAAACCCACAGCTTGCCCTTATCGAGGACCTTTATTAGAACTTTCAATGAAATATAACCAATTACGAAGGAAATCGCAATTCCAACTATGTGAATTGCATCGAAGCCCGACGAGTGGCCGATAAGGTGAAGAAAATTAGCACCCGCTATCACTGGTATCGCCATGAAGAAGCTGAACCGCGCGGCTTTCTCGCCCTCAACTCCAGTATGACGCGCGGTAACGATGGTAATCCCGCTTCGCGAAATCCCCGGGAGGATTGCCGCGGCCTGCGCAAAGCCTATAGCGATAGCCCTGGGCAGGTTGATTCTCGCGCCATGTTTCGTAGTGAAAAGGGTGCTCAGAAGAATAATCCCGGTCAGAATCAGCATTGCCCCTGCGAGGGCACCGTTATCGAAGCAACTCAGCAGTTGGGATTCGAAAGCAAGCCCAATCACAGCCGCCGGAACAGAAGCTATAATCACCAGTCCTATCGTCTTCGTTGATTCCGATTTGACCGAATTGGCCGTTTTAGCGAGAGCGACGAGATCCTTCCAATAGAACACTATTATCGACAGCAGAGTCCCGAAATGAAGGGCTATCTCCAGTCCTCCTCCAGGCTCGTTAAGCCCTAATGCTTTGCCCACAAGGACGAGATGCCCCGAGCTGGAAATCGGCAAGAATTCCGTAACCCCCTGCAGAAAAGCCATTATGATTATGTAAAGTAGTCTCGGCATATTCTCCATTTCGAAACTCAATTTAGTTGATGGAGGATGATTTTGCAAGAAGTATAGACCAGAATTATTGAAATTTTCTCGCTATGCCTTCTTTATCGCCTTTCAGCTATTGCACTGTGAGTTTTATCCTTGCAGAGATGGATTTTTGGGTTGGAAATTCCGCCTTATTCAATTATAATATTCAATTATGAAGGGCTTAGATAACAAATACACTGAACCCAGATTTTGCGAGATGTGCGGAACGAGAACCCTCTGGAAGCCCCGCGATGGGGGAGAAGGCAAGCTCGAAACCTGCCCAAACTGCGGCCATCGCATGTTCAGGAACTCGAAACCATGCGTGGGCGCCCTCGTTATCGACAAGGGCAGGATTGCTCTTATCAGGCGAAGTATCAAGCCTTTCAAGGATTTCTGGGACATCCCAGGTGGATTTCTCGAGGAGACTGAACATCCGAAGGAAGGAGCTGTTCGGGAAGTTCGCGAGGAAACCGGCCTCGAAATAGAACCGACGGAGATTCTGGACATCTTCATCGACAGCTATGACGGATGTCAATACACCCATAATGTCTATTATATCGCGAAGCCGGTTGGGGGCGAACTATCAGCCCGCGATGAATCATCCGACGCCGGATGGTTCCCACTGAACGAATTACCGGACAATATCGCCTTTCCGAATCATGCCTGGAAAGTCCTGAATATGCTGAAAGATAAGCTAAAGGAAAGTGAAGGATGAGAATTCTCATAGCCGACGACGAACCAAAAATGGGATTTTTGCTGTCCTCGAGACTCGAAGATGAGGGACATTTCGTAAAGACCGTTACCGGCGGTAAAGAGGCTCTCATTCAGCTTGAAAACGGCTACGACCTTCTGATAACCGATCTGAAAATGCCCGACATGAACGGCGTAATTCTCCTCGAAAGCGCAAAAAACCGATTTTCCGGTCTGCGGGTTATCCTCATGACGGCCTACGCAAGCGTTGACACCGCTATCTCCGCAATGAAAGCCGGCGCTGAAGATTATATTATCAAACCATTTCCCATGGACGAGATGGTTCGTCTCGTCGAAAAGGTGGACAAGTCGCGCAAACTCAACCAGGAAGTAAATTTCCGGCGGGGCGACGAGATTGGCGACGTCAAAATCATAGGCAAAACAACCTGCATGCGGGAAGTTTTCGAGATAATCGACAAAGTCGCCTGCACGGACGCCACTGTGCTCATCCTCGGAGAATCCGGCACAGGCAAGGAACTCGCCGCAAGATCAGTCCATATAAAATCGAACCGTGCCAATTCGCCATTCATAGCCATCAATTGCGCCTCACTGTCGGAACATCTTCTTGAAAGCGAACTTTTCGGCCACGAAAAGGGGGCATTTACTGGAGCACATAAAGCTAAACCCGGTAGATTCGAACTCGCCGACGGCGGCACTCTTTTTCTCGACGAAATCGGCGAACTCCCCGGCGGAATTCAAGCGAAACTGCTTCGTGCGATTCAGAATGGCGTGATAAACCGTGTGGGCGGCGTAAATCCCATCAAGGTCGATATACGCCTTATAGCAGCCACCAACCGCGATCTAAAAACAGCAATGGAAAATGGCGCATTCCGCGAAGATTTATACTACCGTCTCGCGGTGTTTCCCATCAGAATGCCGTCGCTGGCCGAAAGACGCGAGGATATTCCCGAATTAATCTCCCACTTCCTTGCAGAAAAAGGCTACACCGGCGGAATAGATAAGGACGCCGTCGAGATTCTCAAACAAGCTCCCTGGCGTGGCAATGTCCGGGAACTTTTCAACGTCGTAGAACGGGCGACTATTCTGGCATCCGGCGGGCTGATAGACAGCAATCATCTTCCTCAAATTGAGGCGGGGGAGAAATCGGCTATAAAAGTAGGCGTCGGAAAGATGACCCTCGACGATATGGAACGCACAGCCATCCTCGCCGCCATTCGCCGCTCCAAAGGCAACAAAACCGAGGCCGCGAAAATTCTCGGAATCACCCGCCGAATGATATACTCGCGCATGAAAAAACTCGGCCTTACCGAAGATGATATCGAGGGGGCATGAGACTTAAAGCTTGCATATCGACAATCCTGTTTGTCTCGTTTCTAACAGCGGGCAATGTTTTTCCAAGTGTTCACCATGAACACGAAATCCAGTTTGGAAGCGGGAATTTTGACGGAAGACCGCACATTACGCCAAGACCCGCCGAACGTTCGCCGGTTGCCCTCAGCCACGAGGTTTACGGCTTTCTGCCCTATTGGGAATACACGGGCTACGAATGCTCCCGCTTCGACCTTCTGACACGAATCGCATATTTTGAGGTTACTCTCAACGGCTACGGCAATGTTACAGATTACCGCCATTGGCCGGCTACGGATTTGATAACCGCCGCCCATTCTCAGGGGTGTGCCGTGGATGTCTGTATCGCGGTTTTCGATGAAGACGACATCGCTTCGATTGTCAACAATTCGATTAACCGAACGAATGCCTGTCATTATATTTGCAACGTTATGGCAATGGGCGCAGACGGTGTGAACATCGACTTTGAGCTTCCCCCAAGTTCCGCTCGTGCGGGATTTTACGCCTTTATGCGCGAGCTTGCGGATTCCGTCCACGGAAGAGATTCGGAGGCGGTTCTCAGCCTTTGTCTTCCGCCGGTGGATTGGCGGAACACTTTCGATGCCGATTCTCTGTTGCCTCATACAGATATTCTCTTTTTGATGGGCTACGGCTATTATTACGGTGGTTCTTCATCTACCGGCCCTATCGCTCCTCTCGACGACCCCGGTTGCTATTATGATATTGCCTATTCCGTTGCAGACTATTGCGGTTCAGACCCGCTCAAGCGGTCGAGGTTTATCGTAGGTCTTCCCCTCTACGGCTACGATTGGCCATGCTCCGGAAATTACAGGGGTGCATCCACTACCGGAAGCGGATCAGCGAAATTTTACCGCACATGCGTCGCCGAAACTCTAAGTTATGGCTGTAACTACGATATCAATGCACCCGCTCCCTGGTATGTTTATAGCAGTTACCGTCAATGCTGGTGGGACGACGCTCGAAGTCTTGACGAAAAATACCGATGGACAGTCGATAACGACCTTATGGGTGTAGGTTATTGGGCGCTGGGATACGACGACTGCGACCCGGTTTTCTGGGAGGGTATCCTCGAGGTATTCGGCGATTCCGCATACCATTCAGATTCCATAATCGTAGATAACGGTGACCCCGAGTTCACCACAGGCGGAAGTTGGACAGCTGGCTCCTATTCCGGCGGATGGTGGGATGACTATCTATTCTGCAATTCCGGCGGCGTCGAAGACTGGGCGACATGGACGCCTGACATTCCGGAATCCGGCCATTACGATGTCTATATGTGGTGGAACGCCGGAACAAACCGTTGTGACAGCGTATTTGTCCGTGTATTCGGTGTAGAAAACGAGTCGCTGTTCGTATCTCAAAAGGGGAGCGGCGCGGAGTGGCATTATCTCGGCAGGCATTCATTTTCTGAGGGTTCGAGCGGTTATGTGGGTATCAGCGATAGATCCGCGGTTAACGGAAGTGTGGTCATTTCCGATGCCGTGCTATGGATTCCCGTAGCCGGAATGGACATCTCCGAAAAAAGCACCAAACCCGACATATTCCAAATCCGAACCTACCCGAACCCTTTCAATTCAGAATGCACAATCGAAATAGAGGGCAGTTTTGACGGCACGGACATTGAGATTTACGATATTTCCGGACGACTCATAAACTGCTTGCCATATTCCCAAAACAAACTGATTTGGAGTGGATACGACTTATTGGGCAAAGAGGTCCAGTCGGGTGTTTATCTTATTGTTGCGGGTTCACGATCAAAAAATATAACATTCGTAAAATAATACCAAGGAGATCAAAATGGCTAAACCTACAAAAATCGAAGGCAGAATCTGGGTAATACGCGACGAAAGCGGTTCCAGAATCGATAACATCGACACAGATATGATTTATCACAACAAACACCTCGCGGTCACGGACATCGACGAGATGGGACAATACATCTTCGGCAATCTCGACGGCTGGAAGGATTTCCCAAAAAAGGTTCAACAGGGCGATATATTGGTGGTCGGACGGAATTTCGGGTCGGGAAGCAGTCGTCAGCATGCCGTGGACGGTTTCACAGCCCTCGGTGTTCAGGCGATTGTCGGCGAATCCTTCGGTTCGATATACTGGCGCAACGCTGTCAATGCGGGCGTTCCAGTTTTGGAAGCACCGGACATCATGGCCTCCGGAATCGAGTCCGGTCAGGTGGTAACCATCGACCTAGAAAGCGGCGGAATCGAGGTCAAAGACAGTTGTAAAAGAGTTCAAGCCAAGCCCATGAGCCAGGTTCAGAGGGAGATCTATCAGGCTGGCGGCCTTTTCGAATACGCAAAATAAACGGAAGCTGAACGATAGAGATCAGGGAACTCGAAATATACAGCAGGCAGATTGCAATGCCGGGAATCGGCACGACGGGTCAAAATCGTCTTCGTGCCGTCAAAGTTGCCATTGCAGGTGTAGGCGGATTGGGGTGCACTTTAGCCCAATGCCTTTCCGGCGCAGGAGTCGGCCAGATTACCCTCATCGACGACGGCGAGGTGGAGCTATCTAATCTCAACCGTCAGTTTCTATATAGAATCGAGGATGTGGGAAAACCCAAAACCGAAATCGCGAAACAGCGGTTGTCGGAAAGCAACTCGAGTGTTCTGATTGTGACGATATCCGCCCGGATTAATTCAAAAAACGCCGATCAGATTTTCTCGAACTGTGATATAATTTTCGATTGCCTGGATAATTTCGAGATGAGATTTATATTGAACGAAACAGCGATTCGACTCGAAAAACCCCTTATTCACGGAGCCTGCAGAGGTTTCGAGGCCAGGTTGATGACGATTATTCCCCTTCGAACCCCCTGCTTGAAATGCGCGGTTAGTTACGCCCCGAAAGAATCCGAAATTCCCATTCTCGGTTCAACCGCGGTTTTCGTGGCTTCTCTCCAAGCCTCGGAAGGGATTAGATTAATCACAGGAAACCAACCGGCTTCTACGGGTAAAATGCTCTTCGCCGACCTATCGAAGATGGTTTTCGAGATGATAACAGTCTCAAAAGACCCTGAGTGCAATGCTTGCGGGAGTTTGCCATGAAAGTTCACGTGCAGATTCACGGTAATATGCTTAAACCGCGCGGCGTCGCCGAAGAGACGATCCATATCGGCGACAAACCCACGGTAGAAAGGCTACTTATAGAAATGGGCTATCTTAGGGAGCACATAAAATATATCATCGCCGTCCGAAAAGGAGAGATGATACGCCATAGCGAACTTCTGTCCGATGGTGACACTGTTCAGCTGTCTATACCCATCGGCGGTGGGTAGAAGAATATCAATTGACAATTGGCATAATGTCAATATTTTGCAATAAACTACTCGGAAATTTGATGTAAACGATAAGATTGGAGATAAATATGAGACTATCCGTAAACATCGACCACGTTGGAACTTTGCGCGGAACAAGGCACACCAAATATCCCGACCCCGCCCATGCCGCGGTTATCGCCGAACAGGCAGGCGCAAACGGAATAACCGTGCACCTTCGAGGCGACCGCCGCCATATCAACGACCGGGATTTTTATCTCGTTCGGGAGCTGGTAACTTCCCATCTCACCCTCGAATGCTCAGCCTCCCAGGAAATGATAGATATCGCCCTGCAGGTCAAGCCCGACATGGTAACCCTCGTTCCGGAGAATCCCTCCGAAAACACCACCGAACGCGGCTTTGACCTCGTCGAAGAAGCCCCGGAAATCGAACATGCAGTGGAACAACTCGCCGAAACCGGAATCATAGTCTCCCTCTTCGTCGATCCCACCGAAGAGAATATGAAAGCCGCGGCGGCAATCAACGCCGATTATGTTGAACTGAACACCAATTATTACGCCCTCAGCAAGACTTTCGAAGAGGAAATAGACGCCCTGCGAACTCTGGAACGTTCTGCCCATCAGGCTTCCAAGCTGAAACTCGGAGTCGCCGCGGGACACGCCCTGACATACCGTAATGTCCGGAATATCGCGGCCATCGAGCCAGTGGAAGAGCTTTCCATAGGGCACGCGATAATCTCCCGCGCCCTCTTTGTAGGCCTCGACGCCGCTATTCGCGAAATGATGGAAATAATTCGCAGAACTCGAAGGTCTATCGGTGTCTGAGGACCGGAAAATATACAGCGTATCCGAACTAAACACCCTCTGCAGGCTTACCCTGGAAGGCATCGAACCGGACGGTCTCTGGCTCGGCGGCGAGATTCGCGATTTGAAATTTCCAGCCTCGGGACATTTGTATTTCGCTATCACCGACGATATCAGCAAGATAGACGCGGTGATGTGGCGGTCATCGGCGGCACGATTAAATTTCGCCCCGGAAAATGGTATGAAGGTGGAACTTTTCGGCACACCGACCCTATACGACAAAACCGGCAGATACCAGTTTATGGCGAGGCGAATGTTGCCCATGGGCGAGGGAGCCCGAGCTATAGCCTTCCGCCAGCTCAAGGAGAAATTAGAAGAGGAAGGCCTCTTTTCCACTGAACACAAACGGCCTTTGCCGAAATACCCTTTTAAAATTGGCGTGGTAACCAGCGGTTCCGGCGCGGCGATACGGGATATTGTGAATGTCATCACCCGGCGAGCGCCATATGTATGGGTGATTCTTCGACCTGCAAAGGTGCAAGGGGAGGGCGCCGCCGAGGAGATAGCTCTTGGGATTATGGAACTGAACGAGTTCGCCGATGTCGATCTGCTTATCGTCGGACGCGGCGGCGGAAGCGAAGAAGACCTTTGGTGCTTCAACGACGAAGCCCTCGCCAGAACAATTTTCGAATCTGAACTTCCGGTAATCAGCGCGGTTGGTCATGAAATAGATTTCACGATAGCCGATTTTGTGGCGGATCTTCGCGCACCAACGCCATCAGCGGCGGCGGAATTGGCAGTTCGAGATATGGATGAACTCGTCGGTAACCTCCAGGGCTACATAAGCACCGCAAGGCGCGGATTGACTATGCGAGTTGAGAGGGAGAATTCTCGCCTTCAATCGATAATCAAGAGATCCGCATGGAAAGCGCCTCTGCGAATCCTACACGATTACGAACAGCGCATTGACGATTTTCTCTCCTCAGCCGACAGGACCATGATCAGGCAGTCAGAGAGAAAGATATCCCGTCTTAACAACCTCAACGCAAGACTCGGCGGTCTGGCCCTTTCGGCGTCGATTAAGCGAGGTTTTGTCGTCGTCGAAAAAGACGGACGGACAATCACCAAAGCTTCGGAACTGAAGCTAGGAGATAATGTCGGCATCCGTTGGTCCGACGGCGAGAGAAAAGCGGAGATAGTCGAATAAGCTTGAAGCTTATTTCTTGACCTTTTGCTGTTTGTGATAACTCAGAAGCATTCCGAGAGCCACAAGCATAAGGCAGACAGATGTTGCTTCAGCGAATAGCGGTATTCCGTAATTAATCAGGAAAACTTCATGGACAAGGCCTAAAAGGCCAAGTAGAAAAACAACGATAATCCAGAATAGCATACAACCCCCGTTCAAATGTTTTAACAACAATATAATTATAGGGTATTTTCGAAAAATGCAAGAAGAAAATTAAGGAAACCGATTTTTTTATTAAAGATATTGTTAGTATTTCAAAAAACGGCTTGACTTGTATGTTAGAAATGTATATTATCGCCGAAGTTGAGCAAACAAACGCTTCTTTCAGCGGGCAATTTACTTATTGTTTAGATGAAGTCAGCTAACATTTGTTTCTTCAGGCATAGAAGCCTTGTTATACTGCATACACTCTCTATTTAATAAGGGCTTTTGTTCATTGAGATAAACGGGGGAGAAGCCCCCTAATTAATAACCTGTTCCGACGCCCCATCGGAGAGGGCCGAACTTCACTTTCGGGCACCGGCAAGAACCTAAAATTAAAAAAACGCCAAAAAACCAGGGTTATAAGACAGCCGAAATGTCCGTCGGTCAAGGTCTGGACCGAACCGGCTCGGGACGCTAAGTCAAAGGAGATGACTTATGGAACGGGCAGAAATACTTCTCGAACCGAGGGAAACCGAGGTTCGTGAAAGAGAAAATCCTCCACCGCCGGAAGATAACCGGCCCCGGAGGGTTGAAAATCTTGGTTTACTGCACTTCCGTGGCCTGCTTGGGCCATGATTTGCAGTCCAAAAAGGAGGTAGAAATGACAATTACCATCCGCAAGTTTTCGATTATTGATACCAAATCGTAATTCTATATCGATAATCAACGAATTGATTTCGATTTGAATAATCGAACCTTACAAAGGCGTTCAGGGATACTGGACGCCTTTTCTCTACTTCTCGGATTCGTCTTTATTGTCTGGATTTATCGGGCAGGCGTCGGAAAAGGGGCATGAGGCGCAGGAATCGCGCTTTGTATCGCGTCTGATTCGAAAAGCAAAATAAATCAAACCGGCTACCAGAGCTATTATGGGAATTATCCAGGTCATATCATCCCAAGCCTATCAGTCTGCCGCCGCGATAGACAATAGTCGCCAGAATCCAAGCGAGGCCGGTGTTGAAGGCTATCGAGAAGAGCGCCCATTTCCAGGTTCCTGTCTCCTTTTTTATCGCGGCGATAGTGGCGATGCATGGAGTATAAACCAGCGTGAAAACCATGAAAGCATAGGCCGAAAGTGGAGTATAAAGGCTTCCGAGGGCATTGGCGAGATTGGGTTCGTTACCCGAACTCGCGAGCACCGCAAGGGTCGCAACTACAATCTCCTTGGCGACGAAACCGAAGATAAGCGAAACTGCCCCCCTCCAGTCCGTTCCGAAGACGCGGACTATCGGCTCGAAAAACGCCCCTATCCTTCCCGCGAATGATTCAGCCGAGGCATATTCGGCGCCAGGAGGAAGGCTTCCAAGCGCCCAAATCACTATCGACCCGACGAGAATAACCGTCCCCGCCTTTTTCACGAAAGCATAAGCCCGCTCCCAGGTATGAAGCAGAATCCCCTTGAGCGCAGGGATGTGGTATGGCGGAAGTTCCATCACAAAGGGCGTCGAAAGGCCCTTGAACAGGATGATTTTCAAAAATTTTGCCGCCAAAATCGAAATAGCGATGCTGAGAAAATACATCGAAAACAAAACCAGCCCCTGATTCGTCTCGAAAAGCGCTGACGTAAAAAGCACGAAAACCGGCACTCGCGCACTACATAGCACAAAAGGCAGAATAAGAATTGTCAGCAAGCGGTCTTCGCGGTTTTCCAGAGTTCGAGTGGACATCACAGCCGGCACCGTGCATCCGAAGCCGATGATTATCGGAATGAAGCTCTTGCCGTGAAGGCCGAACTTGTGCATCACCTTGTCCATCAAAAAGGCCGCACGCGCCATGTAGCCGGAATCTTCCAAAATAGATACGAAGAAGAACAATATGATGATGTTCGGCAAAAAGATTAGCACCCCGCCGACCCCCGCTATCGCGCCATCAACGACCATCGAAATGAGGGTTTCCGAAAATCCAGCGGAAGACATGAGCTTTTCTAACGATCCGGAAATGACCCCGAACAGGGAGTCTATCCAATCCATGGGAAAAGCGCCCAGGGTAAAGGTCGCCCAGAATATCAAGAACATAATCCCCGCGAAAATGGGGATGCCGACAAACCGGTTGAGAAGGAAATCATCGATATGGTCGGTGGCGGTGGGTTCGTCGTGACGCGGATGATCGACTACCTCGTGGTAAATCCCGCTGGCCCAGCCGTGGCGCATGTTAGCGAGCATGGATTCGCCATCGAGGCCGAGGCGGGTTTCCATCTTCAGACGAATCTTGCCCACCGCCTTGCGAATATTTTCCGCATCGGGATCTGCCGATAATATCATCGATGTGATTTCGGCGTCGTTAGCAAGGAGCGAGGCCGCCAAATATCTGCTGGTGTGGCATTTCATCGCCAGCGGCGGCGCCGCGGATATAGTGTTCTCTATCTCCGTAATCGCCCTCTCCGCGACCTTGCCGTAGTTCAGCGGAACCGGGCAATAATCCTTTCGCGATACATCGATTATACTCGAAATTAGTTGGTCGATTCCCACGCCGGAACGCGCAACCGTAGGCACCACCGGCGCGCCAACCAGAGCCGAAAGCTTGTCTATGTCGATAGTGATTCCCCGCGCTTTGGCGATGTCTATCATGTTCAACGCGACTACGATGGGTAAATCCAGCTCCACAAGCTGAGCAACGAAATACAGGTTGCGTTCGAGGTTAGAGGCATCGACCACTACGCAGACTACATCCGGCCGCTCGAAAAGGAGGTAATCCCGCGCGACGCGTTCGTCCGGGGAGTAGGGCGAGAGAGAATATGTGCCGGGAAGATCCGTTATCTCAAGCTCATAATCGTCGGTTTTGCGGATTCCAACGAATTTCTCGATGGTAACCCCCGGCCAATTCCCGACATACTGGGACATGCCAGTCAGCTCGTTGAAAATCGAGGTCTTGCCGGAGTTCGGGTTGCCCGCGAGGGCGATGCGTATTTTGCTTTTCTCAGACGTCATATTCGACACGAATTTTTGCGATGATGCCTATTCATCGTCATCGGTGGATTTTCTGAACCAGCGCCAGAACCCGCGATGCTTTCCGCCTCTGCCATGACCTCTTCCGCGCCGTCCGCAGAAACCGACGGGGACGACCTCTATCATCCTTGCCTCTGCTGGACGCAGGGAAACAAGGGTTCCGCGGACACGAATCTCGAAAGGCCCTCCGCCGGGGGCTCTGCGCAACATACAGACCCGCGTTCCCGGCACGAGGCCGAAATCCATCAGCCGAGACCGAATCGCCCCCTCGCCGTTGACGGCGGTGATTTCACCGTGATCGTGTATTTGTAGTTGGTCTAAGGTCATGCTTCAATTGTTAGGTTATCTTAACTCAAAACAATATAGCCATCCGACAAGAAATATCAAGGGTTATTTTTTGGGGGTAGAATTAGCCTATTCGATTCGCATAACTATCTTAACCAATGCGCTGATTTAGGCAATATTGTCGCAAGCTACGCCTACTTAACATAAACCACCGGCTTGGTGTAAGTCCTGCCGTCCGTCCGCGCGTGCACGAGATACACGCCGGAAGGGAGGGATGGGGCGGGTCGCCAGATGACTTCGCCTGCATTGTCATTGCGAGGCCGCAGGCCGTGGCAATCTTTTGCGTAACCATTGGAGATTGCTTCGTCGGGCGATGCCCTCCTCGCAATGATAGGTTGGTCGTAATTGCCGATGACAGAAACCCGTCGCCCACTTACATCATAAATCTCCACCCGTAGTGGCGTATCGCATACGCCCGCCCCCTCGACCGCGATGGTTACCGTCGAATTGAACGGGTTAGGGTAGGCGGAAATCTCGAAGGTTTGGGGTTTGTTGACTGTCCTTTCCGCGATTCCCACCGATTCGATTGTTATAGTGTCCACTGCGTAATCGCGCATGCAACCGTCGCTTGCAATCAGGGTGACGAAATATTCTCCCGGAGAGGTGTAGATATGAACGGGGTCGATGTCGAAACTCGTTGCGCCGTCGCCGAAATGCCAGATGAACTCCATCGCGCCTACGGAAGCATTGTTGAACTGCGCCGTATCCGAGTCTAGCATAAAACTGAAATCCGCGTCCGGCACTTCCGAATCGTCAATCCATCCAGCCAAGGCATCGAAGACGGTAGAATCGGCTACCAATTGGAGAAACTCGGCGTCGCCGGGGGAGAGGGACGAATGGTAGGGATTACCTATCGGGCTGGAACGGAAGATCATCGCGTAGAAGACGCATGCCGTCAGATAACTGCCCGATGGACTCGGATGGCTTCCGTCCCCGGACCAAAAACTCCACGTCGAATCGATTTCACGGGCGTGTTTCCAAGCGACTCCTGCCGGCGCGCAACATACGCTAAGTTCCTCCGCGATTCGCATGTAAGCGGCTTCGAGGGTGTCCTGCATCTCCGCAAAATCTGCGAAATCCGCGCTACATTCTCCGCCGATACATTGAATTCCGCCGTCGCGTCGCCCCCATGTCATGAAGAACATCTGTCTGGAGCAATTTGCCGAGATTATGGAATCCAGTGCTCTCGCGCCCGGATACGTCCAGTTGTTTCGATAAAAGGGGATTGTCGGCATCTGGCTCTGATCCTGAAGGATGACGAAATCCCAATCGTTGGATTCGATTTTTGCGATGGAAACGGCATTTGTGCTGTGTTCGAAGAGGGTGTAACCGCCGGGGGTGTTGCTGTCGAAAATTAGAGTATCGCCGACGGCCGAGGCCATTTGCGCGACCATCGAGGGCAAATCATTGACATAGGTGTAGCTATTGCCGAGGAAAAGGGCCTTTCGAGTTCCGCCGAGAAGGCTTATTACAAGGATTAGAAGGGAGATAAGACATATCCTGATTTTCATGTTTTTTCCCGGTGCTAAGAAGTCTCGTGTCGGTTATAATGAATTCTACGTATTCCCATGATATGTGTCAAATAGAGGCATCGCGCAAAAAAGCGGCACTCGAGACTTTCGGGTGCCGCTTGTTGCATAGGTAACTCGCGCTTATCTATTTCGCGAAGAGAACCTTCCGTGTAGTGGTCTCGTCGCCGGCGTTAAGACGCACGAGATAAACGCCGGTGGGCGAATCCGCCGGTTCCCAGCGAATTGTCTGCCTGCCCGAAGTAAGTTCGCCGTCGATGAGAGTAGCGACCTTTCTGCCGGTGATGTCGAAGATGTCCAGTTTCACCTCGCCGTCGGCGGGAATCTGGAAATCTATATTCACCGCGGAGTTGAAGGGGTTCGGCGACGCGCTCATCAGCAGGGGTTTTGTGGGAAGTTCGGTCTCATCGACATCGACAGTGCCGGAGCGAAGATATTCCAGTATCGCCTGCATGAAGTCCCTGCGGTTGGTTGCGCCCGAAATGGTCTCCCATCCAAAGGCGAAATACACGAGGCGATAAGTGCCGTCGTAAACCACCCCTGCGCCCGGCGAACCGGTTTTGTCATAATAGAAGGCAAGCTGGCTTCCGCCGGTGGGTGCAATCTCACTCTGCCATGCACCAGCGAAAGGTGCGCCATCGGGGGAATAAAGCTCGTATGTGTGCCCGACGAAAGGCCCGGTCGCGTTGCCGATAATCGTGTTCTCGTCGGAATCGTCGGTGAGGTAGGTCGCTTTGAAGTATGAATTATACCACCCCGCGACTCCGGGGTTTGTAACATTGAGGAAATAACCGAGGTCCTGACTGGAGAAAAACAGTTTGCCGCCGCCGGTCATGTAGTTCTGCAATGCCGATAGGTCGTCGTTGTCGATGACGCCTGAATAATCGTCCCCGGTGAACCATAAGACAAGCTCGAAATCGTTCATCTCGGATGCAGTAATTGAGCCCATGGAGCGTTCGTGGGTGTAATAAACCTCCCCGAGGGCGTCGAGAGCGGCTTCGTAGTAAGTCTCGCCCGCGTCGCCGGCGTCATCGTCCACGAGGAGGATGGCGTTCTGAATCACGGAATAGGTTATCGTCTCCGTCTCGCCCGAACCTACGGAACGAATCACGAGGTCGATATTTCCCACGCCGTCGCCGGAAGTGGTAACCTCGATATCTACCGTCGTAGAATCTCCCGAATCAACCGGCACGACTACCGAGTCGGCATGGGATGTCCCGCCAACGGTTAGAGTAGCGCTCCATGCGCCCGGCATCGATTTTACCATCTTCACGACATAGGTGTCGTTATTCGTGCCGACATTCTTGAGTTTGTCCCCGGCGAGATTAGCAGTGCCGTCCGAAGCAAGACTCTGTTTATGAATTCCGCGCCAGTATAGCCATTTGTTCGTCTGTGGCCACCAAGTCCAGAAGGCGGAAGCGACATCGAAAACTAGGGTATCGACTGGTATGACCTGCACCCAGGTTACAATCTTCATATCCTCAGTAACGTAGGTTCCGCTGTCCCATGTGAAGGGGAAGCTGAAATTCTGAGTGCCGACGGTTCCAAGGCTAATCGTCTGGCCGGAAGTGTTCGGCAGAAGGTCGCGGAGAACATTGTTGTGGATATTCTCGCCATTGGGCGCTGAGTAAGAAATGTTCGATTGTGTAATAGCCGCGAATAGCTTGTAAGAACCGGTAGTTGCTGTATGAACATGAACATCGACCTCGATATTTGAACCGTCAACATCGATATCGAAGGAGATTGGTGCAGGAGTGCGTGAGGGGGTGAGGCGTTCGCTGATGGCCGAGGGCATCGTTGACCATGACCGAAGCTTTTTAGCGTCCACGCAGGAGGTTGGAACACCCGCGAGGTTGTAAAGACTGGATCTTGCAATCATATCGGCTGAATTGTAAGTATAAAAAGGGTCTCCTGAAGTCGGTCCGCTTGTGTGCGCCTGAACAACTGCTACTTCGGGGCCGTAATAGTCGGCAAGGCCATTTGTCATTTCACCGTTCGGGGGACAATAACCGCATCCGTGGTTGGTGAACCTCTCCACTAAAGCCGCCTGACGCTGAACCGCAAAGGCTCCTGCAACAAGCATTGTTAACATTAGGGTTATCATCAGATTTCTGGAACTCATAGTTTCTCCTTTTTCTAACGTTCAGTAGCTAAGTAGAAGATAAACAACCTTCGCGTCTTCGCAACCCTTTTTTGCATTGGACTACGAGGATTCAATAATGCATCCTGCACACAGGCTTAAGCGATTGTAGGGGCGAACATTTTCCCGCGTCAATCCAAGGCGGCTGAACCTGCTAAGAGCCCCACGCGGATAAAGCCTTATGTGGATCGAGATAGATCGTTCGCTTTCGACAAATGACCTTCGACAAGCTCAGGGCACCGCAGGCTCAGGACACCGCATGTTCAGTGACCGCGCGGTCTTCCGTGATGGGAAGGAGATTGCTTCGTGCCTCGCAATGACACTTCTCTCGTAACACAGCTCTAGCTGTGTTATGTGCCTGTCCGCGAAGCTCTGCTTCGTTTCAATAGTCGAAGCGGAGCTTCGGGCGCAATCCCGTCGTATAGCAGGAGCTATGCGACGAGGAGCGGTGACTAAAAAAAGGGCGCCCGAAGACGCCCTTTCGATTGTCGTTAGAAATGTTCCAAACCCTATTCCGAAGGCTGAATCGCCTTGGTCGGACAGACCTGGAAACATAGCGAACAATGCTGTCCCGCGCAGAACATCGGGTCGATTTTCGCCTTTTTCTTGCCCTTTTCGTTCTTCTCGCCGGCGGATATCGCCGGGCATCCCAGTTTGAAACAGGTTCCGCAGGCGATACATTTGTCCGAATCGACCGCAAAAGGCGTAATCTGGAGTTTCTTGATGTCCAGGAGAATACAGCGTCCGCGGTTGATGATGAGCTTCGCGCCATCCTGCTCCTTGACCTTCTTGAGGACTTCGGTAAGTCCGGCGATGTCGAAGGCGTCGGTGAAATAAACGTGCTCGTCATCGAGGCCGACGGCAGACGCGATTTTCCCGTAATTCAGCATGGAGGCCTCTTCGCCCATGAGAGTCGTGCCGGTGCCGGGGTGTTCCTGATGGCCGGTCATGGCGGTAATCGAGTTATCGAGGACGACGGTTGTGAAATTGCCCTTGTTGTAAGCGGCTTCGGCGAGGCCGGTCATTCCGCTGTGGACGAAGGTCGAATCGCCAATAAAGGCGAGAGTGTTCTTCCCGAATTCTTTGCCGCGCGCCTTTTCGAGTCCCATTGCGTTTCCGATGGATGCGCCCATGCATATGCAGGTTTCGCCGCATTCGAGGGGAGGCATCATGCCCAGGGTGTAGCATCCGATGTCCGTCGTCGTGGTGAACCCCAGTTTATGGGCGACGTAGAAAATCCCGCGATGGGGGCATCCGGGGCAGAGCACCGGCGGGCGAGGGGGGAGGTCTCCCGATTCGCCGACGATTTCGGCCTTCTCGCCGGTAAATGCCTCTCTGACCTTGGTTTGGGAAAGCTCGTTGCAGAGGGAGACTTTTTCTTTGCCGATACAGGGAATGCCCGCCGCCTGCAGATGCTCTTCGATGAAGGGTTCGTTCTCCTCGACAATCCAAACCTCGTCCACCGATTCGGCGAATTTGCGCGCCTTTTCGATGGGGAAGGGGAAGCTCATGCCGAGTTTGAGGAATTTTGCCTCTGGAAAAGCCTCGCGGGCATACTGGAAACTGACGCCGGAGGATATGATGCCGATTTTCTTGCCTTCAAAGGTCCAATCCCCGTCGATAATGGGGTTGAGGTCGGTGGTTTCCGCGAACTCCTGAAGTTTTTTCAGGCGCTCTTCGAGGGCGACGTGGAGGACGCGGGCGTGGGCGGGAATCACCACGCGCTTTTTCGGATCGGGGGTGTAGTCTTTGACCGGAACATTAACGCGGTCTTTAAGCTCGACCAGGCCGAGGGAATGGCAAAGGCGGGTGCTCATACGGAGCATCACCGGAGTATCGAACTTTTCGGAAATCTCCATGCCTCGGAGAACGAGGTCTTTGGCTTCCTGGCTGGATGTCGGCTCGAGGAGGGCGATTTTCATGAACTTGGCGTAACGCCGGTTGTCCTGCTCATTCTGCGATGAATGCATACCAGAATCGTCGGCGGTCACGATGATGAACCCGCCGTTGACGCCGGTATAGGCGAAACTGAACATCGGGTCTGCGGCGACATTCACGCCCACGTGTTTCATAGCCACCAATGAACGTGCCCCCCCGAAAGAAGCTCCCTGAGCCACTTCGACAGCGACCTTTTCGTTGGGCGCCCATTCGCAGTAAACATCGTCTTTGTATTTAACTACATTTTCGAGAATCTCGGTCGATGGGGTGCCGGGATACGCCGTTGCCACATGGACTCCGGCCTCATAAACTCCCCTTGCGACAGCTTCGTTGCCGGATAAAAGGACTTTTTCTGACATTTAAACCTCCGTTGTTTATTAAATCCAAAAGAATGATATTATAGGTGAAAAGACTAACAAGCGCAACCCAAAAGGCTGAACAATCGATAAAAAAGGGGCGATTTTTCAGATTATGATTTCATTTATAGTCGGAATTCTTCCAGTGGCACGGGGCAGATCTTTTTCCTGCCGCAATTTGAGCACATATCGCCGCACCAAATCATCTCGAACAGCGAATCCGTGCGGTCGATTAGTTTCAGTTCGTCGGTAACAATGCCCAGTTCGAAGTTGCGGTTGCGCGGACTTTTCGCCCCAAGGCCCGCGCCGGTAAGATTTGCCGAGCCAATATACAGCAATCGGCCGTCGCCGAGGACGCTTTTCTGATGAACCCGTGGACATCGCCGCAGAATAAAATTGCCTTCATGTTTGAGTTTTTCCTTCCGCGCGAGTTTTAGGAACCATTCTGAGGGGACGGAGGCATGAAGGATGCGGATTTGCAGGCCATCGTCGGCTTTGCGGGCGAGGTATTTCACGATGGGTTCGCCTCTGCCTTTGCCGATGATTGTCAGGGCTTTAAGGGTAGCGGTTGCTATGTCCAGCCTGTATCTGGCTTTTTTAATGATATTCTCGACGACTTCGGAGTAGTGGCCTTCGTTTTCGACGAGGGAAATCATTTCAATCCACGAGATAAATTGTTTGAACCTCGGTCTTTATCGGAGGATTGGAGAGGAGAATGCCTTGCACTGTGTATTTGCCGAGGGTTACACCCTTCCACGATTTCGTTGTGCAGTTCCACTGAGTGGCATATTCGGTGGTATCCCCCGGTTCTAAGCTTACGCGGTTTATCACCTGCAGACAGGCCATGCCTTCCAGGGAATTCCAAATCGGCTCGCCGTCGAGGAACACAACGAATTCCGCTGGGCACGACGAAGGGAACATTATCTCGACAGGCTTCGGCGAATCCACAATCAACCGCATTCGGAGTTCGATTCCCTCGCCGAGGGCATATGCCGAATCCAGATCGGTCATTATCAATGTAACTGCGGGTGTGCTCTTTTTGTCGGGGGTTGCGATATAGGCATTCCTTCGGCAACCTGGAAGGAGAATTATAAACACCACGAGGATAATAATCAATATTACTCTTCTATTCATCATGACGTTTTAGAATTGTTATTATCTCTTCCGCGGATGTTGAATTTATAACTTCTTCACGAACTTCGGGGGAATGGAGTATCCTCGAGAGGCCGGAGAGAATACGCACGTGATCGCCCGATCCGTTGCGTGGAGATACGAGTAGAAAGAATATCTTCGCGGGCTGCATATCGACAGAATCGAAATCAATGCCGCTGGCTGTTATTCCTCCGACAAGTTTTGAGGAGTTGATGGAATCGAGTTTGGCGTGGGGAATAGCTATGCCGTAGCCCACGCCGGTGCTCATAAGCTCCTCGCGTTCGAGAACGGCCTCTATTATCTCCCCTTTCATGTCGAGGTCATAAACGTTGCAGAGTAGATCCACCAACTCTGTGAGCACAGCTGGCTTGGATTGTGAGTCGAGGGGAATTTTAATTGCGCGTCTTGATAGAAAATCAGTTACCATTCATACCGGCCTTTAATGTCGTTCAATTTACATTCAATTTTAATGTTCCGGCTATCTAAAGTCAAGGATAACCGTAAAAATTGATTTATGAGGCCGCCTCGTTTTCGATACGGAACTTCTTTTCCTTCTCCTGACGCAGATATACTGTCTGATGGGGGAAAGGAATTTCGATGCCCACCTCGTCGAAACGTTTTTTGACCAGATAACGGAATTTACGGGCGATAGTCCATTGCTGAAGGGGCTCGGTTTTTATCATAACCCGAATATCGACGGCGCTATTTCCCAGATTGTTTATTCCAAGAATCTCGAAGCTTCGAATGAAGTGCCCGAATTCCTCGCCGCTTTTCAGCTCTTCGCCAATTTTGGTAATTTCTTCGATAGCTTTGTCCATACTGGAGTTATAACTTATACCCACGTCGATTACAGCTCGGCTTTCGAGGAAAGTCATGTTATCAACAGGACCTATTTGCCCGTTTGGAATTACATGAACGATGCCCTCGAGGTCTCTAAGGACAGTTGTCCGCAAATTGATGTTCTCGACCAGCCCAGTTCTGTCGGCTATTTTAACGACATCGCCGACTCGATATTGATTCTCCAGAAGAATCAGGAAGCCGTTGAAGAAATCCTTCACAATATTCTGCGCGCCGAAGCCTACGGCTATACCTACAACACCTGCACCAGTGAGTAGCGGGGCAAGATTTGCACCTATTTCTTTGAGTATCATGAATAAAACTATCGTCCAAACAAACACTTTTGTTGTTACATTTATGACACTGAAAAGAGTATCCGCCCTGCGTTCGATCTCGCTTCGAGTCGTATCGTCGTCATCCTCAAAACGCTTGAGAACACGAATGCCTATTCTCTTTACAACTTTGATAATAATAGTCGCGCCGATGATGTAGGCAAGAACGCGTAGGCCGCTTGTAGATGCCCATTTTAAAAGTTCTGTCCAAATGTCGTTCCAGTTGATTTCAATTCCAAACATGGGACCTCCTGTTTTTTATTATTCATCTATTTATTGCGAACTGTAAATGTAAGAGTTGCCGAACTATCTTTAGCGACTGGAACTGTCCACTCGTTGGTGCGGGCGTCTTTTTTGTTGCCTTCCAGGCTTTCGGCCTTGATGAACCAATCTCCCCAGAACCTTTCTCTGACGATTATATCGACATCTTCATCCTTATGATTGCGAATCTCGATTTTGAAATCCCTCTCGTTTACCCTGTCCGAAATTCGGCGGTAATCTGTCTGAGTCCGTTCGGCTTTGATATCGAAAGCGTTGCCCAGATAAATTCGAACATCCTCGTCCTTTGGGGTGTGGTCTATTCTATCCTCACCGACAAACTGAAGGGCGCCGGATCTGTCTTCCTTGTAAACACGAATAACCCCTTTCGGCAGAGGTATTCCGAGGCCCTTTTCCTTGGCATTTTCGAAAACCAGCTCGACCCGGACATCGTTCCCGCGGGAGCCGTCGAAGACAAGTTCCTTTTCCACGGGGGTTTCTGCGGGGTCGAAGAGGGAAATCTGCTTGTCCTGTCTGTCCGCGACAGTAGCTTTTCTCGGCAGAGTGTAGAGATGATATTCGAAAAAACTCTCCTCCTCAAATCCCTGCGGGGCGCTTTCCAAAGCCATCATCCCGTCTTTCGCCCGAGTCGGATAGGGGGGAGGCTGTTCGGCGGTATGGACATCCCCAGCAACGAGTTTCAGGGTTGCGTCTTCGTAAGACATGCCCGACTTATTCGAGATTGTTACCCAGCCGTCGAGTGTCAAATGTTCATCCTTTTCGTCCACTGATGCCACGTAGGCGGCTTCCCATCCAATTCCATTGGTCATGTAGGATATTTCCATATCCCGCTTACCGGATTTTTCCGAGTTGAGTTTCCATGCTAGGGTGGGGCGTGTATAAAATCTGTCAGGCCTTTTTGGGAAAGTAACATCGAGAATCTGGTCGATGAGCACGGCTGTAAGGCCGGATTTAGTCTCCATCAGAATAGAACTGCCGTCGCTGGCGAGAAGTTTGCCATCGTAAACATCGCCTTTCTCGGTGAGAATTCGAATCTGATTGTCGATGTTTTTTTCGAGAAGACGTTGGGTGCCCACGAGGTCGTATTCGTAATTCTGTTCGAGGACGAAGAGGCCGTCGGCTTTCAGGTGGACGGTCTGCGGCCTGATTCCGCTGGGGACAGGCGAAAAGTCGAAATCCGAAATGCCGGATTTCACATCTATATTTCTGCTTTGCTTAACAAGCCCGAAACCGTCGTTGTAGATAGTTATCGCGACTTCTCCAAAGGCCGATAGGGCGGCTATAAGTGTTACTGCTACTATCAAAATATTTGTTCGCATCTTTTTGCTCCTTTAATAATTGATTCTATATAATCTTTATCAAGCAAAAGCCATGCCTTCGATTTCGAAGTTCACGCCAGTTTCCAATATACTAATTAGGACTTGCAAGAAAAGAGGAAATGCTTATATTCCAAAAATTAGAGAACGGATAACGGAATCGATAAGTGAAAGAAAAGAATCCCACAGAGGCTACCCCCCCGCGAAGTCCCTCGGAAAAAGACATTTCCGGCAAGGAAGTCAAACCGTCTAAGCCCGAAAGAGCAATATATATCCTCATTGGCCTGACTGTTCTGGCTCACATTTTATTTTTTATGCCTTTTCACGGTTTAACTCCTGATATACCCGAAGTAGGCGACATAAGCACCGAAGAAGTTATCGCGCCTTTTACATTCGAGATTGTCAAATCCGACGAAGAGTTGGCGCAAGAAAGAGCAACTGTCAGTTTCAATGTGCCGGTGGTTCTGGATTTTTCTGTGGAGATTAGCGATTCAATTCTCGGGAAATTCGATTCTTTGTGGGAATCCTCCCTGCAGTTCATCGAGAAAAAAAGCATGCGCGGCAGAGCCGATTCTATTAGGTTCTATTTTCCTTGGATAACCGAAGACGAAGCTAAGACCCTGTCCGAATTCCGTATAGTCTCAAATGTCCGCCAGAATGTCAGAGAACTTTTGACCGAGATTTATGCCAGCGGTGTTTTCGATTGGGAAAGCATGCCGGAGGGGGATACCGCGCACCTGTTCAACATTCGCAGAAATAACGAAGAAGACATAATCCCCGCCGAACGGATTACGACTCTCTCGGAAGCTGAGCGGAAACTCAAAGAACGTTCTACAGAGAGATTTGGCGATTATCCTGAAAAAGGTGATATAGTATACAGTATTGCAATAGGACTGCTTAAAGCGAATCTTATTCCGGATCTCGAGTTGACATTTGAAAACAGAGAAAAGGCCGTTGCCAATATAGAACCGGTTCGCGGATTGGTTCTCGAAGATCAGCGCATCGTAGATGCCCACGAAAAGATTACTGAGGACATCCACCAGAAACTCAAATCGTTAGCAATAGCAAAATCTGGCAGATATTCCACTACTCCCTCCGTATTCAGCGCGTTTCAAGTAGTCGGACGATTGATTTTGACATTATTAATTCTCGTCATATTCTCGTTCCTCATCAAGCAATACTACAATGACATCTGGATCGATCCAGCCAAATTTGCAATGGTTATGTTCGCGATATGGCTTCCGGGCATGTTTGCTTTTGTATTCCGCCTGGCGGGCTGGCCGGAGCTTCTTACACCCATGGCATTTTCTGCGAGTCTACTGGCTATTTTGTTCGGAACCCACCTAGGAATAATCGCTGTTATAGCGGCCACTATGCTTATGACTTTCTCCGGGGATATTTCTGTTTCTGTTTTTACAGTTATGCTTATTGAAGGAATCGTAGCATCGGAGGTTTTCTCGAGCGTAGCAAAACGCAGGCAGAGTATTAAACCGATATTGTATACCGTAGCCGCAGGAGTTATAGCAGTAACAATTCTGGATTTTGTTTCCTTCGGAGAGTTTGGGAAAATGGGATTGAAAGCCCTCTCTGTTTCAGCAGGGAGTGCTTTTGGACCATTACTCGCCATAGCTCTGATACCCGTTTTCGAACGAATTGTGGGAATTATCACAGATTTCACCCTTTTGGAATATGCGAATACGAACGCCCCTGTTCTTCAGCAATTAGCTATCGAGGCACCGGGCACATATCATCACAGCATGGTTGTCGGAAACCTTGCCGAACGAGCGGCTGAAGCAATCGGAGCCAATCCTTTACTGGCAAAAGTTGGCGGTTTATATCACGACATCGGCAAACTCACTCATCCCGAGTATTTTTCCGAGAACCTCAGCGACCATAACCCACACGACAAACTGAGTCCGCATATGAGTTTCCTAGTCCTCTCCGCCCATGTAAAAGAAGGAGGGAGACTGGCGAGGATACACAGTATCCCAAAGGCCATCGTGGATATTATCCAAGAGCACCACGGCAATTCCTCAATGAAATATTTCTACGAGCAGGCCAAGTCCAACGATCCATCGGTAACCGAAGACGCGTTCCGATATCAGGGGCCGGTGCCCCAAACTCGTGAGGCCGCACTGGTTATGCTTGCTGACAGCGTCGAAGCAAAGATCCGTTCCATGGAAAAAGTCGATAGCAACACCTTGAAACGCACCATCAAAGACACAATCGACGAGAAATTTGAGATGGGTCAGCTTGCCGAAACTAATCTCACAACCCGCGACTTGAATTTGATAGCTAACTCTTTCCAGACCATTATGGAGGGGGTTCTTCACAGACGTCCGAGTCTAGATATAGGCGAAGGACGTTCGGCATATCCCAACAACACCGAATAAGAATATTGAAGGAGGTAGTCCCCTATTCGATAGGGAGTAGCACATGGTAACCTTAATTGTAATATTAGCCCTTTATTTCATTGTGATGATTTCCATCAGCAACTTCTCTTCGGCGGAGAATCTTGTTTTCTCCCTTTCAGCCGAGGATATTCGGGAGCTTTCGATGCGTGAAGATAGAAGTAGCAGATGGCTCGCGGACAAACTCAAAAAACCACGGGAGTTTGCATTGCTTTTCGTGGTCGCGAGAACTCTCCTGTTCACTCTGGCGGCTCTGCTGTTGCTTCTGCTAACGGACATCATCCCGGAGTGGTGGTTTATAACAATCTGCGCCCTTGTTTTCTGGATTACTATCGTCCTTTTCGGATTTGCTTTTCCGGGAGGAGCGGTTCGAGGCAACCGTCTCGAAAAAGCTCTGCGCAAATTACCTCTGATACGGTTTGCAAATTATGCCCTCGCTCCATTTAATATCCTGTGGAAAGGCACCCTGCGGATTCTCGCTCCCGAGGGCGGAATCGGCGGCCCCCTCGCAATCGAGAGGGAACTGGACGCCCTTATCCCCGACGAGAACGGATTCGCAGGCCTCGAAACTGAGGAAAAAGAGATGATCCGCCACGTAGTCGAATTTGGCGATACTACCGTGCGCGAGGTTATGGTTCCGCGCATCGATATGATTTGTATCTCAACTGACGCCACTCCCGAAGAGGCTATTCAGACAATCGCAAATCTTGGTCACAGCAGAATTCCAATCTACATTGACCGTGTCGATAACATCGTGGGAGTAATCTATGCCAAAGACCTTCTCCTCGCGATGTCCAAGCAGAGACCTATCGAGGATCTGCAGGATATAGCCCGTGAACCTTACTTTGTCCCCGAGGCTAAAAAGACCGCGGATCTCCTTCGCATTTTCAAAAAAGACAGAATCCACATAGCTATCGTGGTCGATGAATACGGGGGGACTGCGGGATTGGTTACTATCGAAGACCTTCTCGAAGAAATCGTCGGGGAAATCCACGACGAATACGACGCAGAAGAGATTCACATCAAAAAGCTCTCAGATAATGCTTTCCTTGTCGATGCCAAACTCCCCATCGACGAAATCAACGAAGAACTGCATATCAATCTACCCGAAGAGGATGTGGAGACCCTTGGCGGCTTCATCTACGGCCTTGCGGAAGCAATACCGGAGCCTGGGGATAAGTTCATCTATGAGAACCTGCTTCTAATCGTTGAAACAGTTGTGCGTCAAAGAGTTAAATACGTTAAAATAATATTCAAAGATACCGAGGAGAATTAAGTCATGTCCAAGCTGAAGACACTCATCCTGATAGCGTTAGCGACTGCAGTCTGCCTTTTTGGCCAGCACATCCATATGAACTCCGGCGATTCCCGCTCCTTCAGCGCGGGTTTTCAGCTTGGTGATTTCCAAATAGAGATTAATCAGGGATACTCATCCGTTATAATCGAGGACATCGGTTGGTCGTCCGTTCCCGGAGAGCCCGAAGTGCCTATCGCTTCGGAATATATCCTGATGAATGACCTTGCTATGCCCGAAATAATAATCACATATGCTTCTGTGGAAACAGTTTTCGCACCGCCGCCCAATCCAACAGATGTCCCCATGTCCGAAAGCGGGGAGCCATCGGGGGTATTCCCAGGGGAATCGCAGGTTTACAACAGCTCGAAAACTTTCCCCGAGAGCATCGTGGAAGTTAATCCCGTAGGAGTTGCGAGAGGCTATCATCTTGGCCTTATTTCGGTTAATCCGGTCAGATACGATTTCCGAATCGGGGCGTATTTTATCCATCGTAAAGTGGAATTCGATGTCAGACTGGGCGGGGATATCGCAACACCTTCCGAACGCCTCGAAAGCAAGCCTTTTGCCAGAATGATGCGGGAATTCTCCCTTAATGGAAACATCCTTCCCGAAACCCTTCCCGGCGACCCGGGGACATATCTCATAATCACCCCCGATAACTGCTGGGATGTCATGGAAGATTTTGCCCAATACAAAAGAACCCGCGGGCACAGAGTCATTCACAAAAGGTTATCCGATTTGGGATCGCCGCCATCGAGGCATGACATCAAAGATTACGTCCAGGAAGTTTACAATACGGAAAACCCAGCGCCGACATTCATGATTCTCGTGGGCGATGTTACCATGAACGACGGAACAGCAGTTCCCGACTACAACTACGGCTATTATTATTCCGGTCATGGATATAGCCTTCTCGACGGCGAGGATTACTTCTCCGACTTATTTTATGGCCGCTGGACGGTAGATAATGCCAATGAATGCAGAACCTATTCCAAAAAAGTCAAATGGTATGAGACTACCCCAACCTCCGGCGGTTCAGATTGGCTTCAAAATGCTATGGTCGTAGCGACATACGACCACGCGGTTTCCCCGGTTTGGAATGTTCTTTGGGTTCGCGAACTATTGCTTAGTTATGGATACTCGCAGGTCGATACCTTCTTCGAACGGGGTTCGGTTATTCCTTCCGCATCCGAAATTTCCGCCCCGATAAACAGCGGTCTAGGCCACATCGACTACCGGGGATGGGCTGGAAGCAACGGCTGGTGGGAGCCTGAATACACCGTTACCGATGTCATGACCCTCAGCAACTCCGAGGCTTTCCCTGTTGTGGTCAGTATCGTATGTGGAACGGGAGATTACGGCGCATTCACAGATCCATGTTTCGGCGAAGCGTGGCTTAGAGCCGGCACAGTTACAAATCCTCGCGGTGGCGCGGCCTTTTTTGGAACCACAGACCACGATACAAATACGAGATATAACAACCCGATTAACGGCGGTTTCTACACAAGTCTATTCGTCCACAATCTGCCCCACATCGGACAATGCGAATGGCTGGCAAAAACCGAAACTCTGCGGCTTCATCCGAGGGAGTTTGACCATATCGAGCTTTATTTCTATAGCTACGGCACCCTCGGTGACCCGGGGCTTATGATGCAACGTTATGTCCCCGGAATCCTCGATGTCGTCCATGACGATGTCGAAAATGGCGCCCTAGTTCGTGTCGATGTCGCCGAGGAGGGGATGCCCGTCGAGAATTCTACCGTTGCGATGTTCCGACTCGAAACCGGCGAAGTAACCTTCGCGCAGACTGATTTCATGGGCAGAACTCAATTATATGTCCCCGGAAGCGGAGAAGGCACAATCGTTATCACCGTTTACGCTCCCTTCCACACGACCTATGTCGATACCGTGGAAGTCAGCGGCAGACCGGGACTTTCCGTTGTCGATTATACTATCGAAGATACTATATCCGGCAACGGGGACGGCATCCTCGACCCCAATGAAACCGCGGTTCTTCAAGTTACCCTCGAAAACTACTATTACCTACCCATAAGACCGGTGGAGGCTTATCTATGGGCGAATCACACCGGAGTTACCGTTCTCGACGAGTTCGATTCCGTTACCGTTGACGGCTATTCGGAAAACGAACTGGTCTTCATCATCGAAACCTCCGGAGAAGCCACCGGCGGAGGGCCTGCGAGTCTGCAACTTATGTGCGATTCCCGTGTGGGGCGGACTATGTTGCCCATCGAGATTACCCTTCCCCCAGGCGGTATAACAATAGACTCCATCCGCATCGATGACACAATCGGCGGTGACGGCGACGGCACCCTCGAGCCGGGGGAGAGCGGCAGAGCTTCTGTTCTTATCACTAACCATGGGAACGGCAATATTGCGCCATTTGCAATAAACGCCTATTCTACAAGCGGCTGGGTAAGTATAACCGACGGCGATTCCGTTGTCTTGCCAGCTCTTTCGGCGATGTCCTCCGTATGGTCTGACGAGTTCGATATCAACGCCCATACGGAAGCCTTCCACGGCTATCCGGTGAACATCGAAATACACCGCGCCGAGAACGACAGGCTTATCGCCACAAAGCCCCTTCAGCTGGGCACACGCAACACCGACGACCCCATGGGAAGTGACGAGTGGGGATATTTCGCCTACGATCAAACTGACATCGCGTCTGGAATGACCCCCGGTCTCTTCGACGACATTTCCTCGACCGGAACCTTTGTTTCCGTAGGGGATGACGAGAATATTCCCCTCGAGTTATCCTTCGACTTCGTTTATTATGGCGAGGCTTTCGATACAATCACTGTGAACACCAACGGCTGGGCGGCTCCGGGAGTTCAACCATGGTTTATGCTCGATTTTTACAATCTGCCTATTCCCGCGCCAAATGGCCCATGGGGAACCCTTGCACCCTTCTGGGACGACCTCAACCCGAACCCCGGCGGCGGAATCTATTGGGAAGACAGAGGTGATCAGTTCATCGTCCAATGGCAGGATATGGGGCATGTCCGCCACGACGCCGTCAATAATACTTTCCAAGTTGTCATCTTCGATTCGGATGTCTATCCTACTCGAACGGGAGATTCCGAAATCGAGTTCAGATACACCGGCACCATCCTCGATCTGGATACCACCGGTGAATTCTCCACCATCGGCATCGAGTCGCAGGATCACGGAATGGGGATCGAGTATCTCTTCACCGACAACTACGACGACGGCGCGGCGCTTATCGACGGCGGAAGCGCTATAAAATTCTCCACCAACTGTGGGTCGGCCCTTCTCACCGGAAATGTCGATCTGGAAGGGGATGTCCCGACCAGCGCCATCGTTTCCACCGACCTCGGCCAGATTGCCCGCCCGAACATGCACGGCGACTGGCGTCTTCTGGAACTTCCGGCGGGGGATTACGTCCTCACATGCACTGCGCCTTACCATTTCCCCCAATCGGAGAGCCTTTCCCTTATGGCCGATGAACACGCCATAGTCGATTACGCTCTCAACCACATTCCGACACCGGCGGGGCTGGTCGTTTCTCAGGACGAAATCGATGAAATCACCGTAACATGGTCTTCCGCGCCATCGGCGGAGATGTCTTTCACCGAGTATCGCCTCCTCAAATACCTCGCGCCGGGAGGCGTTCCCGAGATTATCGAAACATCGGACACATTTTATATCGATGATTCCGCGGAGACAGGCCGTAAATACTTCTACCGAGTCCAGTTCGATTATTCGAGCTATCTGAGCCTGCCTTCGGAAATCGAAGAGGGGTGGCGCGAACTTAGCACCTCGGTCGATGAGGCTGAATTACCGAAGGAACTTTCGATTTCAACATCGCCTAACCCCTTCAACGCGGTGCTTCGCATCGATATCGACGTTCCCGATGGTGAAAAGGGCGACCTTGAGATTTTCGATGTCCTCGGCAGACGGGTTCACGAATTTTCCGCCCTTTCCGGCTCTCGAACAATTTTCTGGTCAGGGGATGCGACCGGCATGGAACTGCCCAGCGGCATCTATTTCGTTCGAATTTCGACCGAGACGAAGGCGATAACAAAACGGGCGGTGCTAATTAAATAGCATATTCGGAATCCTATGGGGACGATGCATTAGTCGCGGTTATTTAAAAAGGCCTCTGTTCTTTGATAAATCGTTCTTATATTGCGGCACAAGGACTTCTGAGGTCCGCAAAACCTTTTCTGAGGCCCGACGAACCATTTCTGAAGCCCGCAAAACCATTTCGGAGGTCCGACGAACCATTTCTGAAGCCTCCAGAGTGGTTCGGAGGAGTTACAAAAGGGTCGGGCGAAGTTCCAAAAGGGTTTGTTTTCCTTCAATTTAAGGAGAGATAACATCCCAACGGGCCGCGAGACATTATTTCGCGAAGGGCGATAGTAATTAACAAGTTTAGAAAAACAATTTTCCGGTTAGAACCGGTTAAAATGACAAAATTGACAACAACAAACAGGAGGAATAAATGACAGAACCTATCATCATCGGCGTATGGGCGCGGGAAATCCTCGACAGCAGAGGCAACCCGACCCTCGAAGCCGAAGTTGAACTGGAATCCGGAGCGGTCGGATGGGCCGCGGTTCCCAGCGGAGCATCTACCGGAAGCCACGAAGCCGTAGAGCTTCGCGACGGCGACCCTGACAGGTATTTCGGCAAGGGCGTAACTAAAGCCGTCGATAACGTGAACGAAATCATAGCGCCCGAGATTATCGATCTCGACGCCACCGACCAGCTGGGTATCGACAAGCTGATGATCGAGCTGGATGGCACTCCAAACAAGGCAAAGCTCGGCGCCAACGCCATCCTCGGTGTTTCTATGGCCGTTGCCCGCGCGGCGGCGAGCCATATGGAACTGCCCCTGTATCAGTATATAGGCGGCATTAACAGCAGAACTTTGCCCATTCCCATGCTCAACGTAATCAACGGCGGAGCCCACGCCAGCAATAATCTGGACATTCAGGAATTCATGATTCTTCCTGCTGGCGCTCACAGCATAGGCGAATCAATTCGCGCGGCGAGCGAAACTTTCAAGACTCTCAAGGGCATCCTCGACAAAGAAGGTCTCGTAACGGCGGTAGGCGACGAGGGCGGAATGGCGCCGTCGATGAAATCCAACAGGCAGGCCATCGAGTATCTTCTCCGCGCCATCGAAGGCGCCGGGTATCGTCCAGGCGAAGACATCTGGATATCAGTCGATTGTGCGGCTTCCGAGTTCTACAATTCCGAGAAGAAGCTTTACCAGCTCACAGCGGAGAACAAGGAGCTTGATTATTCGGGCATGATAGATTATTACGAAGGTCTCATCAAAGATTACCCCATCGTCAGCATCGAGGATCCCCTCGCCGAGGACGACTGGGAGGGGTGGACAGCCATGACCGCTGCAGTTGGGAACAAGATTCAGATAGTCGGCGACGACATTTTCGTTACCAATCCAAAAAGAATCCGCAGGGGTATCGACGAGAAGGCCGCCAATGCCGTGCTAATCAAACTCAACCAGATTGGATCGGTTACGGAGACCCTTGACGCCATCAAGATGGCAATGAACGCAGGGTGGGGCGCGGTTATTTCCCATCGTTCAGGTGAAACCGAGGATACTTTCATCGCAGATCTTGCGGTGGCGACCGGAGTAGCTCAGATAAAGACCGGTAGTATATGCAGAGGCGAGAGAATAGCTAAGTATAACCAGCTTATCAGAATCGAGGAAGAGCTTACCGGGGTCTGGATTTATCCCAATCCGGCGGATATTTACCCGAGGCTGAAGAATTAACCCTATGCGCGCAGGGAAAGAACATAAAGGAAAGTCCGAAGGTAAATTTCTTCGATTCGACCCGGAACAACGGCGGAAGATGATGAGAAGGGCGAGGTTTGCCGCGATGGCTCTTATGCTTATCATCCTACTGGTGTTGATTTTCGGCGGGCAGTCCGGTTTAATCTCTATCTACAGATATTCGAGATATGAGAAGATATTGGAAAGAAAGCTCGCTGAGGAAAAGAACGCCACCGATTCCCTGCAACAAGTCCTGATAAAACTGCGCAGTGACCCGGAGTTCCGCGAAAGAGCGGCTCGGGAAAAACTGCGCATGATAGATGAAGGGGAGATGATCTTCCGATTCGACGACAGCGAAAAGTGATTCTTCTCTCAGTGTAATCTAAGAGGACGGCCTTTCAGCCGTCCTCTTTTTTTTACTTCATAATGAATATCATGACGTCTTGTGCCGGAATCTCGAACTCCAGAGGATTTGGGTCGTAGATACGTTCGCCGGAGAAAACCTCGGTAGCTCTGCCCAGGGAGGATTTTGGGATTGGTCTTGTATCGGCGGGGGCGAAGTCGTTTTCCACGAGTAGTTCCACAGAAACCGACTGAACGGTATTGGAAAGATTAACCGCTACCACCGATATTTCATCGCTATAACGGCGTTCCACGACGAGAACATCATTGGCATCGTCGATTAAAAGGGGTCTGACTGAACCGAGCATAAGACTCTGATTTTTTTGCCTGAGTCCGGAAATATATCGGACGGTTTTGAATAATTCCCTGTCCCATTTGTCATCCTCTCCCCAGGGGAATGCGCGTCTGCAGTCGGGGTCTTTTCCGCCTTCCATGCCTATCTCGTCGCCATAATATATGCATGGCGACCCGGGCCATGTAAGCATCCATATCATAGCGAGACGGGACCGCCAGACTTCCCCCTTCGCGATGGTCAGGAATCGCGGCGTGTCATGGCTTCCGAGGAGGTTCAGCTTGACTTCGTTCACCGGTTGGGCGTAATCCGCCAGATATCCACCGAGGCGGTCGAGAAAATCACTCTGTTTGATATTCGAGTTTGCGAAAAACTCGATGCTAGCGTCGCGGAACCGGTAGTTCATCACGGCATCGAATTCGTCGCCACCGAGCCATGGGGAGCCATCGCCCCAAATTTCGCCGACGGAATACGCTTGAGGATCGATGGCGCGGATAGTGTCGCGAAAAGCTTTCCAGAACTCGTGGGGGACATCCGGGGCGACATCGAGACGCCAGCCGTCGGCACCATGCTCCTGCCATTTGCGGATAGCTCTGAAGAGATACTTTCGAACTTCCGGATTGTATGTGTCCATCTTCGGCAAAGAGCCGAAACCCCACCAGGCCTCGTAGTTAGGGTTTTCCGGACCTTGAATGGGATATGAATGGACGAAGAACCAATCGGAATACTTGCTATTCTCGCCCTTTTCGACAACATCCTGAAAGATGTGGGAGCCATAGCCGATATGGTTGAAAACGCCGTCCAGAACTATTTTTATTCCGGCTTCTTCGGTTTTCTTATCAAGCTCAACGAAGAGGTCGGTGTTCCCAAAATTGTCGTCGATTTCCATGTAGTCGTGGGTGTCGTATTTATGATTGCTTCCGGCCTCGAAAATCGGGTTGAAATAAATCGCGCCTACGCTCAAATCTTTCAGATAGTCGAGGTTATCGATTACCCCCTGCAAATCGCCGCCCATGAAGTTGTCGTATTCCGGCACACTTCCCCAAGGCACGACATTCTCCGGGTCGTTAGAGGTGTCGCCGTTGGCGAATCTTTCCGGGAAAATCTGATAAAATAGAATTCCCCGCGCCCACTGAGGAGTGATGAACATCGGTGCGTCAGAAGCTGAAAGGGCGTAAATCTCCTTCTCGGGAAATTTAAAAGAGGTTTCGCCGTCGATTATTTTGAAAGTATATTCGATCTTCTTGCCGGCTGGGATAGAGATTTCGAACCACTCGAAAGGATGCTCCGAGGCGAGATAAGCCATGGGAATTTCTTTCCTGCCGAGCTGAAAATCTTTATATTCGAGACGAACCTCCTGCACGTCCTCTTTTTTTACTCGAATGCGAATCCAGAGGTTGCCGTAGCCGTCGTCGCAGAGGTAGGGGATGGCTTGTTCATGCCAGATAGCTCCTGTCATAATCTCGCCGTCTCCTCGAAAGGATTCGCCTACGAACTTCTCCCAATCCCCAACGGTGATTATGGAATTCTGTCCGCCGAAGCCGTCGGGTGCGCCTTTTGGGTTGTTCGGGTCTGTAATCCAGACATCCCCGTTAACCACGAATTTGTATTGATACTCGCCGTCGGGAAGATCCAGGGTAACTTCCCATGTGCCGTCTTCGTCGTCGTCGGACATAGGGGTGGCGTCGGTGCTCCAGCTATTGAAAGACCCCGCGAGGTTCACCCTATCGGCGGAGATGTTCGGCGTGTATCGGAAAGTAACTTCACGGGCAAACAAGCCCAGGGCGAAGATTGAGAATAGAACTACGGCGTATCTTCTCATGGTCATCCTTTTGGTTTGATTCCCCATATAAAGATAGATGGGGCAGGGGCGTAGCCGATTTGCTTTATAGATTCGACTATACTTCTTCCCTCGGCGAAAATATCGTCGAGACCGGGTTTATCCGATAATCTTTCGATAGTTTTCTCGATGGTAGCAATTTTTTGCGATGTCATTTTTTCATCGTGGGGATTTTCTATCGGCCATTCGTAATCGATGATGATTAAATTTTCAAGGTTCAGGGATTCGATAGTCGATTTGATAAAAGCAGAGTCGAAGGTTTCTGCATGAAATCGTCCGAATTTCCGGTCGAGAGAGGAAGACCAGTGGTGAAGTCGAACATGATTGCGCCGAACTTCGTCGTCGGTGTCTCGTTGCATCTCGTTGATTACCAGATTACCGCCCGGTTTCAGCACTCGAAGCAATTCGCCGAGGGCTGTTGGGATATCTGATAGATGATGAAGGGAGTTGGACATGCAAATCGTATCGAAACTGCCGTCTTCGGCGGGGATATTTTCCGCAGTCCCGAGGATGAAATCGACATCGGGGAATTGTTCGGAGATGAATTTGCGGGACATCTCGCTGGGGTCGAGGGCAGTAACCGATTCGACATTGGAGAACTCATGGATAAAGTGAATAAACTCCCCGGCGCCGGACGCGACGTCTAAAACGCGTCCGGCGGGGATTTGAGCGGCTATATTGTTAAGTTTTTCTATGGAGTCCATGAGCGACCACTATTTTAGGTATATGGCTTCGATAGTCTTGATCTCGGTGCCGGTGTTAATGCGTATCGAGTAAATTCCAGACGGCACACTCTCCGAGGGATACCATGACATTGCTCCCAGAGGCAGTCGCTCGATCTCCTGGCCGCGGGAATTGAACACGGTAATCGAGGCGTTCGAGGGGGCATCGATCATGCACGCGCTGTTGAACGGATTCGGATAAACGGACAGCATAGGGCTTTCCGGCAATTTGTCCTCCAAAATAGAGGTGCCGACGACGAACCACCATGAAAGTTCCACCATATTCGGTTCGCCGATGTCCGGATTGTCCCATCCCCGGAAAAGGAAACTGACCGTATCGCCCATATCTATATCGATTCCTGATGCTCCGAAGTCGATTAGGATAGTGTCCGCGCCCTCCATCATCACCCCTGTGGACCATGAGCCCAGGGTTATGTCGCCGTCGGTGAAATCCCAGGTCTCATCGGTGTTGCCACATCCGTCATCGTGGAAAACTATCATGATTCCCGAGGGCACAGCCGGCAGAACCGCGCCGGAATCCGGTTCGTAGAAAAGAATTTCGGGAGGAGTTTTATCGACATGGAAGGTGAAACTGCTTCCGGAGTCTGGTGACGCTTCGCCGCCTGTGTCCTCGATGCCTACGAGGGTTACCGTAATATCGCCGTCAACCCAGCTCGATGGGGGAGTGAAGACCAATGTATCTGCAACTGCCGAAAGTTCGGGGTCGGCGACTGTGTAGCTCGTTCCATCGACATCGATTATAGCCGTAGAGGGATTTATTCCCTCGGCATCATTGAATGCCAGCATGATGAGCGTGTCCTCGGAGACCCACTGTCCGTTGCCGGGGAACCTGTATGACAATCGCGGCCCGCCCGAGACGGCATCGCCGGAACGTTTGTAAATACCGCTTGAGGTTGAGGCATAGTAGCGCCTTTCCCCGCCTATAACCGTGATGGCGAACTGTTCAACATAATCAAGCAGGGTGGATGATGCCCAGTATTCCCAGGTCTCACCGAAATCAGTCGAGCGGAAAACTCCCTCGTCATTACTTAGGATAATCATTTCCGGATCGAAGGGGTCGCACATAAGTCCCCAGTTGTATTCGACAAAGGTCGTGCAGGAAGTCCATGTGCTACCGGCATCCTCCGAGACGAACACAGTGTAATCGTAAGCTACTGCGATTCGGTTCGGGTCGGCATTCGATACCGAGAGGGTCCAGAATGACTCACCGCCGACTGTGCCGGCAAGGGTTTCTACCCAATTTGTCCCGCCGTTAGTCGTTCTATAAATCGAAACGCCGTCGTCGAGCAAGGCATGCATTCCATCGCTGTTGAGAGCATATATGTTCGAGGGATATTCGATATAGTCTCCGGCGGCATCGTTCCATGTATCCCCGCCGTCGGAAGAGTAGGCCATGTTGTATCCGCTGACATCATCCTGAGGTAATGCCCAGATGTAATCCGGGTCAGTGTCGCAATAGTCGAAATTGCCGTAGCAGTTATCCAGGACTGTTTCCCAGGTAACTCCGAGGTCAGTGGTTTTGAGGAGAGAACTCTCGCTGTTGAGAGCCAATATTGTCCTCGTGTCTGAAGGGTGAATATCGAATGCCGGAGCTCTCAGAAGCAGAGTGTCGATAGTAGTGAATGTATCGGGAGAGTATAATAACAAATACTCATATGTCATTCCGTCGATCCACCCAAAGACGACCTCGTGGGGGGAATCTCTCCAGAATTTTATCGGCCCGCCGCCGTCGAAGGATGACGACGACACCGCGAGTTCCCAATCCGCCTGAGCCATTGCGGAGAGGGCTACAAGAACTAATAATCCGAATGCAACGACTGTTTTCATTTTGTCTCCTTGATGGAATTATTTAGCGTAAACCGCTTTGTGGAAATATTCTCCCTGAGCCGATTTCATCCGGAGGAGGTAAACTCCTGTGCCGATATCCTCGGAGGGCGTCCAGTATCGAGTTCCGGGGGCAAGCATGTCCACGAGCTTGCCGTTGACATCGTATATTTGTATTTCAGCGCCGTCCGGAGAGTTTATTTTGCATGCGCTATTGAAAGGATTCGGCGAAACCCATAGCCCCGAATCTTCCGGCAGTGCGTTCTCGCCGATACCATCGACCTGCGGGTAGAACCACCAGCGATATGTTGTATCGTTGGATTCGCCGATATCGGGATTATCCCAAACCTCGAATTCCACCCAGTTTGTGTCGTTGGGGGTGATGATAATTCCGGAGCCGCTGAAGATCACGAAGAACAGCGAATCATCCTCGGCGAGGATTGCGGGGTCGCCAGCTGAGATGTGGTCGTCGCCGGGCATGGATAGAATCCAATTTTCATGATTCGAACCGGATAACGCATCGACGAAACGTATCTCCGCGCCGGTCGGTATTGAAGTCAGGACACCGGAAGGATAGTTCATAACAAGGGCGGGCGGTGTTTTATCGACATAGAATGTATTGGTGTTCACCGTGTCAGGGCCTAGATGGCCTTCGGTGTCGGCGACTTGAAGAATTAGTATCTCAACCGGGCCTTCGGGAAGCTCGGAAAGTTCGATAATGACGCTGTCGCCGACGAGGGAGACTTCGGAAGAAGAACCCGTGTAAACCGTCCCGTTGATATCGACACTGAATTCTGAAAGGTCGATACCGTCCTCATCCTGGAAGAACATAACTATAGGCGTATCGACGGAACAATATGACCCCACAGCCGGGAAAATTTCGCGCAGTATCGGTCCTTCGCTGGCATTGCCCCAGATTGTGATGGCGTTTTGCATCAGCCTGTCCTGATTCGGCGTTATCGCATCGAAATAGTCCCATCCAAAAAAGACGACCGCGCCTGCGCCGAATTCCTGAAAGCCCGTATGCATATAAGACGAGGCGTTAGTCACAACCGGAGTATAGTCGCCGTAGTAGCTGTAGGCGTATGACGCATTCATCCCTGTGAATGACGAAGCCACACCTTCGGCGATAGGATGAGTCGCCAATACAAGGCTGAGGCTCGAACTATATACACTCGACCCGGTTCCGCCGATGCTGTCAAAGCCGGCGCCGCATATGAAATCCTTGCCGTGAGAATACATGGCGATAAGAAGCCCGCCGCCTTCGACCCAGGGCTCTAAAACCGAAGCAAGATATAGCCCGGCTGGCCTTCCCATCGAGGAACCGCCGGTTTCCAGCTCGGGGACGATGAATACGTCAATCAACGCCAGGCTCTCCGCCGGAATATCCATGTAATCCCAGTATTCGTGAAGCTCATAGTCGAACTCCGTGGCCGCATCGAGGGCGTCGAGGATGTTCACATATTCGCCGTCGTAATCGACATATTCGACCCAAATACCGATATTTTTGGTCTGGCCGAAAGCTGTGAAGGCCATAATTGCAAGTAGAAAAATAACGAAATTTCTCATGGTGCGCTCCTTGTTAAAGACATACTATTGGTTAAATTAAACAATATTTAGCTCTTGCGCAAGTGTTTCTATCGATTTTAAAAATTTGCTTTAGCCCGGGGAAAGTCTATTAGCAGAAAGCGATAAAAAGGGCCTATTTCGCGTAAGTCTATATCGTCCTATGTTTTGGAAGACTTTTTTTGCGTTTTCAAGACATACGACGACGTTTTCAAGACTTACATAGCCATTTTCAAGAAATACACAGGCGTTTTCAAGACTTACCTTGGCATTTTCAAGAGATACGCAAGCGTTTGCAAGACCTGCAAAGGGGTTTTCAAACCATACAACGGCGTTTTCAAGACATACAACATAATTTTCAAGACATTTTTCTCGATTTTAAAGACTTCTCGCAGGATTTCAAAGACTCGCCACGCGGTTTAAAAGAGTCCACGTTCGATTTAAAAGAGTTCCCGGGCGATTTTCAAGACTCCTTTTCAAGTTTCAATGACTTGTTTTCGAGATGGGAGAGGTTTATGGGATAAAAAAAGGCGGCACCTAAGCGCCGCCTTTTAATATTTCTTTTTGGGCTAATCGGCCCTATTCGGCTACTTCAGCCGGTGTAACAACTGCTCCGTCGCGCATTGTTGTAGATTGCTTTTTCTCAATCTCGATTTCCTGTTTGCGGCGAAGCTCTATCTGGCGCTGACGCTCTGTTTCCTGACGCCGAAGTTCAGCTTCCTGAGCTTCCATTTCCTGCTGTTCAAGGTAGGCGGGGTCAGAGAGTTTCATCTGTTCGCGCTCTTCCTTTGACATATCGGGAATAGGAGTGTCCTTAAGGTTGGAGCCGTCCCACCATAAAGGACTCGCGTTGTTCTGTGTATCTGCATCATTGAACATCGCGCCGTCGATCTTCCTGTCGAAGTCGGCGGAGCGAACGTCCGAATGAATATCGACACCGTTTTCGTAACCATAGCGGGTGCCGATTGCTATCCAGGTGAACTGGATATCGCTTCTGCCGCCGCTATTCTCGACCACGGTGAATCCATCTTTGTCGATTTCTGAGATATAGACCCCGTTACAACATCCAAGCGGAGTAACCGTAACAACCGGAATTTCTTCGTCGGATATCATAGAAGCGAAATCATCGGCGAAGTCCACCCTGCGACTTCCCTCTTCCAATCTGCCGATTCCGCGGGCGTAAACATCCACGGACATCGATTGGACGGAGTAACTAACAGCTCTTTCATCGCCGGAGGTTTCGGTCAGAGTTACGGACACGTCGTTTGTTACAGCTATACCGTCGGTGTAAGAGGCGAAAAGTTCTCCGCCTTTAATCATCAGACCACCGACATCTCCGCGAACCCATCCGCCGAGGAAATCGCCATATGACCCAAATCCTATGCCGGATACCGCTTCGTCAGGCATAGGTCTTGCACGGCCCGCGCCGGAAGTATAAGAAGTGAAGTAACCGCCGTATTCGGTGCCGGTGGAATTTTGGTAACCCATCGAGCCCCAAACTGATCCGGTATTGTTAGACCCGAATGTCCCGCCACTTCTGTTATGATCAAGGTAGGAATAACCGGCAACGCCGAAAGTATAAGGATTTCCATAAAAGTTATATCCTTTTACTCCACCCATACTGGCAGTTCTGGTATATCCGGTTCCTGAATCTGCTGATGTAGAGACACCGTATCCATAAATAGCGTAATCGCCAGGATCATCAGAAAATAAATAGCCATAAACACCGAATGCGCTTCCGCCGAGATAGCCATAATTACCGTCGACATGGCGGCCGTAAACGCCATAATTTGAATTCGCCAAATAGCCGTAGTTATCGCTATCGTCATGTCCGTAGAGACCATAACTGGTGCTGGCGATATATCCATATTGGTCAGGAGCAGAATAGCCGTAAACACCGTAGAAAGGTGCCGCAAGGTCGCCGTAAGTTCCAGTGTTGTCGTTGATACCTCTGACACCAGTTCCGGAAGCGTTGTAGTTCTTTCCATAAACACCATATCCTGTCCCATATTGGAAACCATATACACCATAACCAGTAGAAGTTGCGTCATTGACGCCGGCAGATAATCCCCAGCCAGTGGAAGCATTTTGTATATATACCGAGGCGGTTGAAGTATTTGCGTTCAACCTCAAGGCATTGCCACCTGCGTAAGTAGAGTTCCAAGTGGTTTGACCAGATGTATTATTGACTGCATCCAATTTTAGATAACCGTCGACGTCGAGGGTGCCGTCAACCGTAAGGTCGCCGGTGATGTTCACATCGCCGGCGAAGTAGCCGGCGTAGTCAATATCGTCGATCCTATAGCCAAGACCGCCATATACCGAACCGTCAGAGTTAGCTCCAACGACGCCAGCGGTATGGTCGCCGTAAACTCCCCATGCTACACCGACTACTCCGGCACGGTATTCTGTATCTATCTCATTTAAACCGAAAACACCAGCTCCACACTCACCAAAATCCCAGTCTGTTCCTGTGGTTGAATTGCCGTATTTATTATCTCCAAATATACCATTATATTCGGTTCCCGAGCCAGAGGTATTACAATATACGGCGAACGCAGATGTCATACCTGGATTTGCATTGATATATACTGAGTTTGTATTCTGTTCAATTCTTGAATCCCCTAAGGTGCTTCCGTCGGGTGTCCATAGGGGAATATAGTTCGCGGTTCCGCTTCCGCCGACACCGCCGCCGCCGCCTGCAGTAAGATCGACCCAGCTTGTGCCGTCGTAGTAGTAAAGGTTGTTGTCAGTAGTATTACTATATATGTCTCCTCTTAATCCCGTTGGTGCGAAAGCCAGAGTAGGCAAATGGAAAGGACCATTAGCAAACCAACCGGAATAACCCAGGTCGTTACCGTTTCCGTGTATAGCGGCGTCTTCATAACCGCTAATGTATTCAGGATATGTACCGTCGGCAGTGAGATACCCGTAAACACCTGCAACGTCATATGAGCTATCGGCATTTGCCATACCCATTACACCAACTCCAACACCCCATCCTGAATTGAATCCTTTGCCGTATCCTCTAACGCCTATATTCACATAATCTGAACTGGTTGCTATTTGTGTGGCGTAGCCATAGATGGCTGAATGAGGGGCGTCTTGAATGTTTTCTGCATAAAGTCCATCCGCATCTCCGATGACATCAACATCGCCTAAGAACAAACCCGCTTTGTCTGCGCCATCTGCATCTGCATATATAGCTGTTGTAACACCTGCAGAACCCCAGGCCGCAATTGCGCTTCTGCCGGTTCCATCGGCGCTGGCTTGAATTGCGTCGCCTCCGGTTCCGGTATTTATAGCTGAAATAGCAGCTCCCGCGCTACTACCAGACCATCTGGCTGCAATTGGATAAGAGTTTGCCCCTGACACATACAATCCTATCGGATATCCGGTTGCATCGATATCGACCATTTGCCACCAACCGGGCAGAAGAGGAGTTGGGCTTGCCGAACCCATACAAATAATATCCTCGTCGTTATAGACTGTATCGGGTGCAATTCCGTCGCCGGTGATTTGCCAATCATCGTCCGCACCGCCGGTTGGCCAGGTTCCACGTGTAACGCCGCCGAGGGTAATCGAGTCCGTAACCACTTTATGCCCGTAAATATCCCGCCAGCGCCAGGAAGTATGCCCAAGGTCAAACGAATTGCCTAAGTTCGGAACAACTGAGTTGGTGAAAACGAACCGATCCCCTCCAGGAACCCAGACAAGGTAGTGATTATCATTACCGAAGTAGAGGTAATCATTGTTAGTCGTATCTTCATCTGAATTGATTAGAATGTCGCCGGAGAAATAACCAGCCCAGGTTTTGCTGTTCGCTCTGTATGCCAGAGCACCGAAGTTTGAGGAATTATCATCCGCACCTACCACGGCCGCTGTAGTTTCGGCATCCGACCAGTTGAATCCCATGATAGCCGCGAAATATTTCGGGGAACTACTGGAATTGTTAGAGAGCAAACCACCACCGCCGACACCATCATGTGTCCATGCGGTTCCTGCAGTTGTTGTCCCCCCTGAGTTAGATGCCCAGATACCGAAATAATCCGAGGAGTTATCAGCTGCGGCGCTGAAATTACCTGGCTTAACAGGTGTTGAGCCAATACTGTGGATAAGAGTATAAGTTCCCTCGTCGCGAATTTTGGAATCGCCCAGGGTGCTTCCGTCGGGAGTCCATAGGGGGATGTAATTCGCGGTTCCGCCTCCACCGATACCGCCGCCGCCGCCGAGGCTTTGCCAGCTTGCGCCGTCGTAAACTCGGAGTTCGTTGGCTGTGTCGTTATAATAGAGCATACCTTCTACGGCGCTAGGAGCAATGGCCTGAGGTTCGTAAACAACCCCAACAGGATCAATGATACCTGTAACTTCGAGATCGCCGTTGACTCGCGCATTACCTTCGACATCGAACTTGACAGTGGGAGTCCCAGTTCCAATACCGACTCTTTCGTTCACGAGATCGACGTTCAACGTTCTGTTAGTGTATCCGCCGGAAATCCATGCGCTACCGGGGGAGTTGAATAATCCACCGTCGAAGACACCGCTTCTGTAGAATCTGAAACCACTACCTGACGTCCCGGCGTCATCGATATCGATGAAATTGTTATTGCCTTCAAGGACAATATCGCCTCCCTCAACTGTAAGAAGTGCCCAAATACTTCCGACATTAGTGCCGCCAATTACTACGCTATCGGTGTTATTGTAAATTTTTCCGGTACCAATCGTCCAGTCGGCGTCGGCACCGCCGCTACCAGTTACCCAGTTCGTTCCGGTTCCGGTTGCCGAAAGAACCTGCCCCGCCGTTCCCGCGTCGCCGGACGAGTCATAGAGTAACCCGGTCACACGGACGTCTCCGGCGAAATATCCGGCGTGCGTGCCGGTTCCCTGGTCCCCCCAGACGCCGTAATTTTCCTTTCCAAGCGCACCCTGGGTTTCGTTCGTGGTGTTCTGACCCAGAACACCGGAATAATCAGCACCGGAGTTGTTCGTCACACCGACAACACCCCAAGCCCAGTCGGAACGTCCGAAGACACCTACCGTCCAATCTTCACCGTCGCCATAAACACCAGCGTCGCCCCAGGTGCCGTATCCAAACATATCCGCTGATAATGACTTGTCCGAACCTAACATGCCATAGCAGTCATATCCGCTACCATATACGCCCGCGCTATCTTTATAACCGAGCGCACCCCAATAGGTCGCTGAACCGGCATAGGCCCAGAGTCCATAATCGAAACCTGATTCGTAGGCTCTAACTGCATCGTTGCCGATTACACGCTTGTAATCTCCGGCATCTTCCCATTGGCCGGTTCCGCCGCCTGCTGTGAGATCGACCCAGCTTGTGCCGTCGTGGTAGTAGAGTTTATTGTCGGATGAATTGGCGTGGAGGTTGCCTTCCAATGCAATTGAAGTGGCTTGAGGAACTAAATGGAAATTGCCCTCGAACCAGCCGGCATAGCCATCGACATTCGATGATTTTGCCCAAATGGCGTGGCTTGTTAAACCAGAGAGATCGTCATGAGCCCACATTGCTACTGGCTCTCCCAGATGATTGCGGAAACCTAAAGCTCCCATCACTCCATTTGTAGTGGCTGGGTCATAAATACTACCGACAATTGCTCCACTGAAATTGTTAGCGGCATAGGGGATTCTACTTTGAATGCCGTAAGTTCTGCCGGTTAGATTATCATTCGTTACGTTTAGAATACCTTCGCCTAATCCAACCCAGCCTGCAATAGGATCCTGATAGCTTCCAGCAACATTGGTGAGACCGTTAAACCAGCCGGCGAACCAGTTTGTGCCGTTGTAGTAGCTCAATGCGCCGTAGGTGTCGTTGAGTTCGTTTGAGCCGACGACACCGGCTATGTTTGCGCTATAGTCGCTCCACACTATTCCGTGAAGTCCCGCCTTGTATTGGCCAGGGGTTTCGTTTATTCCCATAACGCCGGTTCCGCCGGAACCATAAAAGTCCCATGAGCTACCATCGACGACTGAGCCGTTTAAGTTTGACCCGACTATTGCATGAAGGTCTGTTGTTTCATCATTATATACTGAGAAATTGGCTTGCATTACGGGGTCGCTATTAATAAATGTAGTTGTGGCATTTTGCTGTATCCGTGAATCGCCCAAGGTGCTTCCGTCGGGGGTCCAGAGGGGTATATAATCAACAGTTCCACCTCCGCCGACACCAGCGCCAACTGCAGTGAGATCGACCCAACTGGTGCCGTCGTAGTAGTAGAGGTTGTTGTCAGATGAGTTTGCGTAGATTGCGCCTTCGGATTCCCATGGCGCAGTGCCGGGTTCGAGCCAAATACCTTTGACGAATTCGCCGCCGTAGTGCCACGTTCCGAGTCGCCCATCTGTCAGGCTGTCGGCATTGTATCCACGAACACCTGCAAAGCGCCAGAACTCGTCATTCAAACCTTGAGTAACACCAAAAACACCGTTTCCGCCGTCGGCGGCAAAGCCATAGACTGCGTCCACAGAAGCTTCGGAATAGCCATAAACACCTGCGCCATACCAAGACTCTGGATGGCCTATTAATTCACCACCGTAACCGAGATAACCAAGGCATGAGTCAGCGGGGCCATAGTCGCCTAAACCTCTTATGGCAGTTCCGGCAGAACTTCCGAAGGCATTGACCATGAAGAATGTATCTTCGGTTGCATCATAAGCTTGAATATTGGCGTTGTTATTAGCGAAGATATAAGGATCGACTGCGTGGTCCGTCCATTGAGATGATCCCGCGCCGGGGGTGGCGGTCATATCTACCCAATCTGTGCCGTTGAAGAAATAAGCTTTGTTCGTGGCATCGTCAGCATAGATGTCGCCGTGAAGCGGAGTGAGGGGTTCAGGCTGGGGTTCCAGATGGAAATTGCCATTGAACCAGCCGGCGTAATCGCCAAATTCTCCCTGCTGACCGTAAACACCAATGAAATAGGAACCATCGTAGTATCCAAGAGCGCCTATTTCATCTGTTCCGGTTATGTAAGAACCAAGAACCGCCGCGGATGGAGTTCCCCAGCCGTCATAGAAACCAGCTACACCGGCGGAGAAGTTTTCTCCAAAATCTACGTAGCCCTTCAAAGCGGAATTCATATCGTTGAGTTCCCAAGTGGTTGGATCGGAGCTGGAGCCGTTGGCATAACCGTAAATCACTGAGGTTCCCGTGCCCGTTGCGAGGGCGTTTTCCGCATAGATGGTCATATCTTCGCCGTCGTCGTAGAAAAGCACATTCGTGTTATTCTTCGGGAAAATAAGGGGGTCGGTAACGTGAACCTGCCAGAGGGCAGTATCGCCAACCGCGGAACCGCCGACTACGCTGTCGGCAATCGCCGCACGGTAAGCGTAGGGCGAACTGGAAAGTTTCACTCTGGGAAGCAGAATGTTCCCATCGACCGTGATTTCCAGCCAGTAATCGACGCTGAAATCCAAAGCGATCGGAGTTAAAGAACCCAAGAGGACGTCGAAAAGCCCCTTTGTCACTGTAACTTCATCGGCGGGTGCGTGATGAAGTTCCGTCCACAAAAGGGTTCCGGCAGTGGGAGCGTCGAAAATACGGAACGACATCTCAAAATCGCCGTTCATACCGATTCCATCGGTATCGGTTAGTTTCCCCTGATATTGAATCTCATTGGGAATTGCGAGAGCAACCGAAGCAACCATTGCAACGATCAGCAGAACAAACAGGTTTCTGGCAGGCATAGCCCCTCCAAGCATTAAGTTTTAACATTCATGAACACTCTATTCCATATCTATAGGAACAGCATGTTCAATTTAAGTCGTGAATACGGGTTGCGCAAGAGAAAAGTATCGAAAATCTGGAAAAAGTCAGTTAATGAGATTCCTTTTCTTCATCTACCGTTCGCGCGCCCTCCCACACGCCCGACGCGTTTTGCGCCCATGTCAACCGCGAGTCAACATACCCAAGGTCGCCAGCAAGAGTGTCGATGTTGCCGGATAATAAAACTAACCTCTCGGAACGAACATCGTCGTCATCTCGCGAAATGTTATTGTTAGTAACTGCCATTTCTTCTTCTCCTTTTGAATATGATTACGTAGTTCTTTTTTTGATTTTTTTGCGATTTCATCGACGAACGCCATGCTTGCAGGGACTAACGCCATGTTTGCAGAGACGAACGCCATGCTTGCATAGACTAACGCCATGCTTGCAGAGACTAACGCCACGAATGAATCTTTCAAGCCATGAGTAAGGCTCTTCAATCGACGCGTAAGACCTTTCAATTGACGCGTAAGACCCTGCAAGTCACGCGTAAGACCTTTCAATTGACGAGTAAGTCCCTACATCTCACGCGTTAGGCTCTGCGGTCGATGAGTTTGACCTTTCAATCGACAGATAAGGCCTTTCAAGTCACGCGTAGGGCTCTACAATCGACGAGTTTGACCTCTCATTTGACAGGTAAGACCTTTCAAGTTACGCGTCGGTCTCTCATCTTAATGCGTCCGACCCTAAGGTTTTAGCCTACGAGCCTATCCATGAGGCCATTTGCCCTCTAACTAAAGTTTTTGAATGAACGATGGTTAAGAGTTGATTTGCGACATACGAATTCAATTTATCGAAAATCCGCAAGAGCGGCGATTATTTTTGTCGTGCTTGACCCTGCGGGACTCGCTTTGGCAATCGAAATATCCCTTGCTCAGACCCACGTTTCTGACCATTTTACCCGCTAAGAATCCCCCTAAATCCCGGCACCCTACGGGCCCTTGGTTAGGGGGACTTGCCTCTTCCTCACCCCTTGTTAAAGGGGGGCCGGGGGGATTATTTACGCGAAAGCGGGAGGGCACGGGGGCACCTCCCCTACAAATCCCCCCCCCTCGCGAGGGGAGAGAGTTTTCAAGAAAAAAAGCAGAAGGAATTTTATCGGAGAGTTTTTTCGAGAGGGTTATTACCCCTTCACGCTTCCCAGCGTTAGGCCGGAAACGAGCCATCGGGAAAGGAGGATGAACAGTATCACCACCGGCACGCTCACGACGAAACTTCCCGCGGCGTAAAGTCCCCATTGGGTGGACATGTTGCCCTGGAACATCTTGAGACCCACCGGCAGAGTGAACATATCCGGTTCCTGCAGGATTACCGCCGCCACGATGTATTCATTCCAGCTCGCCATGAAGGAAAACAGCGCAGTAATTACCAGTGCAGGCGCGGCCAGCGGTAAAATCACCCTCCACCACGCACCGAAATTGCCGCAACCATCCACCCGCGCCGCTTCGATAAGCTCGGTCGGGATAGTGTCGTAATACCCCTTCATCTGCCAGATGCAGAAGGGGAGAGCGGTCGCCGAATAGGCTATCATCAAGCCGAGGTAGCTGTTTATCAGCCCGAGTTTGGCCAGCATGATATACATCGGCAGAAGCAACATTGTCGCCGGAAACATCTGAGTGGTCAGAAGGGACTGCATTACCGCCTTTTTGCCGGAAAACCGGAATTTCGAGATGGCATACCCGCCCATGGATGCCAGAACCACACCGGTTGCCGTAACAACCGCAGTTACAATTAGCGAATTCAGCATCCACCGCATGAATGGAGTGGAGGTGAACAAGTCGATGTAATTCTTGAAAGTCGCGCCTTCGGGAATGATCGACAAATCTGTCGATAGCAGTCTGTCCGCCGGGCGCAGGGAAATCGTGATAACACGAATGACTGGATAGAGCGTTCCGACCGTCCATATAATCAGGAAGGCGTATATTAGGAACAGCTTTATGGGCGAGTCTTTACGTTTCATAGTAACTCCAATTTAATGTCGAAAAATCATTCGCGCAAACATTTTCTCGAGTAAAAGATAAAAACTCCTCGACAAAATCGATTTGACATCTTAAATTCAGAGGTCGATATAAAACGCGAATCTAAATTGAGAAAGGAAACAGATGACCGTAAAAATACTCGTAGTTCTTGGCTATATCGGAATGATTATCTGGCTGGGCATCGCCGGCATGCGCAAAACGAAATCCTTCTCCGATTTCTTCCTCGGCGGACGGGATGTCGGCCCCTGGTTCACCGCTTTCACTTACGGCACCGCCTATTTCTCCGCGGTTATATTCATAGGCTTCGCGGGCAAGATTGGATGGGCTTTCGGCCTTTCTGGTGTTTGGATAGCCCTCGGCAATGCTTTGATAGGCACCTTTCTCGTGTGGGTTCTGCTGGGCAATAAAGTGAAAGAAGTTACGGTCAAACTCAATGTCCACACCATGCCCGAATACCTCGAATCGCGCTACAATAGCCCATTTTTCAAAACCTACGCCGCCATCGCGATTTTCGTTTTCCTCGTGCCTTATACCGCCGCTGTCTTCATGGGGCTTAGCTATCTCTTCGAAGCCACCTTCGGCCTGCCCTATTGGATGATGCTGGCATTTATGGGCGTTTTCACAGGAATCTATCTTGTCTTGGGCGGGTATAAATCCATGACCATGGTCGATTTCATTTTCGGCATCATAATGCTGTTCGGTGTCGGCGCGTTATTCTCCAGCACGGTTACCAAGGGCGGCGGATTGTCTCAGATTCTCACTACCCTTAGCCAAATCGACCCAAAACTTACTCAGGCAGTAGGCCCTCCGGGATTCTGGCCGCTTTTCTCGCTGGTGTTTCTAACGAGTGTCGCGCCGTTGGGCATGCCTCAGCTTCTACAGAAATTCTACGCCATTCGTGATAGAAGATCGGTGCGTATTGGAACCTTCGCCTCCACAATTTTCGCTATATTGATAGCCGGAGTCGCATATTTCACTGGCGCGCTAACTAGAGTTTTCATCACTCCGGCGAACTCCCCTGAGGCTTTCACAGCAAGCGGCGCGCCGAATTTCGACGCCCTTATGCCCGCCCTTCTCACACAGGCCATTCCGGAATCACTCACGATACTTATCCTCCTGCTGATGCTTTCCGCGTCGATGTCCACCCTCGCCGCGCTGGTGCTTATCTCCAGCTCGACTGTTACAAAGGACCTCTACGGCGGCCTGGTGAACAAACAAGCCTCCGACAAGCGCCTGACAACCCTTATGCGTATCGCGAGCACATTCTTCATTATATTATCGGTTATTCTGGCGCTCCTGCGTCCTGCGGTCATCGTTACGATTCTTTCGATTTCCTGGGGCGCGATAGCTTCTGTTTTCCTCGGCCCGTTCCTATGGGGATTGTTCACGAAGCGTTTCAGTAAAGTCGGCGCGATAGCCACCAGTATAATCGCCCTGACCACGACGATGTTTCTTTTCATCGGCAAATTCCAGAGCGCACCCTCCGCCGGCGCAATCGGCATGATGGTGTCTCTTGCTCTGCCGATATTTTTCCTGCCCTTTGGGAAGGGGGAGGGGGAGATGGTAAAGGCAAAGGCGTAACAACGGGTTAGATGCTCGAAGTTGATCATTCATTGCGGGTGACCGATCAAAATGTTTTGATGGTCACCCGTTCCGTTTACTGGTCAATAATGTTTACTCGGTGGTTCGTCGTTCCGCGTCTTTGGTCAGTCGTTCCTATTCAACTCGGGAAGATCAACCACAAGATCAACATTTTTAAACCACTGGAAAAACGTGATCAACCACCAGATAGTCGCTATCGACTACTCGATTTTGTCAAGCGACCACAGAAGACTAATAGTCTTTAAAAAAAGGCGGGTAACATTAAAAATTTTTATAAAATACAAAAATATGAATGCCTACTCGAAAATATATTAATTATCTTCAACTTCATTTTCGTCATGTAGATAAATAAATTAAGCCCGACAAAAACTGCCGGGCTTAATTAGGATAGTGTTGTGTTATCAGTCTATAATGCTTTTAGCTCCTCGAATAATTTCCTCGTGTAATCAATCGCCCCCTGCATAACTTTCGGATCCGCCGGGTCTATACCAACTGACTTCAAAGCGTCAGCAGGCGCTTTCGAGCCGCCGTAGGATAGCAGTTGCTTAAATTTTGGAACAAAGGCCTTGCCCTTGTCTCGATATTTTAAGTAGCACGCGAGACTCACCATATGGCTAAGGCAGTAGTTGTAGCAATAGAATGGCTTGAAGAAAATATGACCTATTCTCGCCCAGTCAAATTGATGTTCCGGAAGAATTTCCACTGCATTGCCGCCGAGGGTTTGATACCAGTGCATCCAGCGGTCATTCACCCATTCATGGTCGAAAGTGCCTGCTGAAGCTTGATTGTGAATATCTTCCTCAAGACGGCTTATCGTGGTTTGACGGAAAAGTAAATTCATCGAATCTTCAATCTGTTTGGAAAGTAGAGCTTTTTTCAAAGCTTCATCATTCGATTTTTCCATGAGATAATCGAGGAGAAGAAGTTCATTGAACGTCGATGCGATTTCTGCTAAAACCATAGGCGGATCGGAACCGAGCAATTTTTGTGCGCGGTTAGTATAAATTCCGTGAATACCATGGCCAAGCTCATGGGCGAGGGTGAACCAGCTGTCCGGCGTGCCCGTAAAGGACTGAAGTATATATGGATGGAACCCCCAAATGCCCCAGCAGAAAGCGCCGCCGCGCTTGCCTTTGCGAACCTTAGCATCGATATACTTGCCATCGACAAATCCGCGAACGATGCTCTCGAACTCAGCATCTATCAGCGCCATGGCGTCGTAAATCATCTCAGCCGTTTCATCGTATGATTTGCGGACATCGACCGACTCATACGGGGCATACAAATCCGCGATAGTGATTGGTATATTAAGCGCATCGGACTTGTATTTGTAATAATCCTGGAACAAATCGAAACCGCCGCGGGTAACATCGATGACGTTGCGATACACCGGCTCCGGAACCTCATCGCCCAATAGCTGTTTCGACAATGTGGATTCATATTTGCGTCTGCGGGCATCCAGTTTGTGGTCCTGCGTAACTTTCTGCAGAATGTAGCCATAGAGCTGATTATGCTCCCTATATACTTTACGAACTGACCGATATGCGGCAAGCCTTATGTCGCCATCGGGATGAAAAAGCAGAGCGGAAAGCTCAGATTCGGTGTCCACAGGTTCGCCGTCGGGGGGAGTCACCGGCTCGAACTCCTGCGATCCGAGATGTTGTTCCCTAAGCTGAACGAAGGCGGAACGTCCCGTGATGCCGGTCTCATTAAGCACCTGCTCGACTTCTTCAGATAGGGTGTGCGGCTTGTATTTGAGAAGGTTTTCGGAGAAGTGAACGTAGGGCTCGAGCTCCGGCGCGGCCATAAGCTTTTCGAGGCTCTCCGCGGGAAGTTTCTGAATCTCGAGGGTGAAGAAAACGAGGTAGTTCGACGCCATGCTGACCTTCTCCTGCACCTGCTGAAGCCAGGATTTGGCGTCCTTGTCGGTGGTATCTGCGTAGAAACGGAGGGCAGGGTAAGTGTAAAGCCTGTAGTGGACCATCTCGATAGCTTCGAACTCCTCGATGCAGGCGCGCATGGCGGGTATATCGTCGGCGATTTCGGCCAACTTGCCGCGGTATTTCTTTTGGAAACCGAGGGCGATGTCGTCCAATTCTTTGAAATGACGGGAAAAATTCTCGTCATCGAAACTCTCGTAAAGGTCTTTCAAATCCCATTCCATGGGTAAATTGCTCATTTCATGTCCTTTCTTCGACACGTTCATTTACGACTCAAATATAACGATCATGACCGCCCGGTCAAGAGCTATTTTCGGGAAAGCGGAAAAAAAATCCTTGACTTATCTTAATCAGAGTTTATATTTTAAAATGAAAAGAAAGTTACGCCGACAAAGGCGGAGGTTATTATGAGAGTTGTGAATGCTTTGTTTATGATTATCATACTGGCAGTAGTTGCCTATGCGGATACTACCTGGGTTTCAGACACGGTATCAGGGACGTGGACTTCCGCCGGCAATCCGTATATCCTGACCGGCAATTGCTACGTCGCGGACGGCGAGTCGCTGTTTGTTGAGGAGGGGGTTAGGATAATAAGTGTGGTAGAATCCAGTTTCACATTAGCTGGGGCTTTAGTTGAAGGTAGCGCTAGTTCACCAGTCTATATAACGAGGGTTGGTTTAGACGAACCATTTGAAGTAAAATATTGCGTTATTGAAAGTTGCAGTTACGCTGGAATTACTCATTGTGAAGATGTAAGCTATACATTAATTCGGTATTGTGGATGCGGAATAAGCAATGATTTTATAGGATTTACTGGTTCGCATCTTATAATTCACGATTGTGAATGGGGCATTTCTGGATACTTTGGAGGTTCAGTCTATCGTTCATTGTTTTATCAAAATGATATAGCCATTCATGCTATATTTGAATTTGGATTTTCATTACAACGATTTAATTACTGCACATTCGTTTCAAATGATTTCGCCTATACGGGCCAGACTGTTAGCTACTATGGGGAGGACTATTCAACCGACGCGCATTTTTACGATTGTATAATTGGGGATCCGCTTGGTGATCGGGGTAGTATTCACATCAACAATAGCTACTGTTACTACGAACCAGGTTACTATACATTAGAACGCCATATTTTGCCGCCTTGTTTTATAGATTCTGCGGGCAATGATTATCGTTTGGATTCTTTATCTCCATACATAGATATGGGTAAATCAGTGTCATTAGATACTTTTGAAGGATTTGCACCAGACTTAGGTGCTTTCGAGAGTAATTTTAGCAAACGAAGCGTTTTCTTAAAATCATACAATTCAATGGTTGAATTCTCACCTACTGAGATTGGAACCAGTTCTGTAAAAAGTATTAGCTTGAAGAATTTCGGAAATACGCCCGTTGATAGCGTGTTAATTGAAACAAATCCGCCTTTTTCAATTCTCTCTACAGAGAATATTTCTTGTGAACCAGGTATAGATATTAAAATTTACGTGCAGTTTGAACCTTTGGATTGTGATAATCTAATTGATACATTACGCTTCCGCTGGTTTTTTGAAGATATAGATTCCACTCTCAAATACCCATTAAATGGGAGCTTTTACCTTTCGGGAGCTATTTCCGGAACACTATCAGTAACTTGCTCACCTTATGCAGTCGCTGGTAGAATTACAGTTGAAGAAAATGATACACTCTTAATTGAGCCCTGTTGTATACTCAGATATACAGACGGAAGTTACGAATGGCCTTTTCTAATCTACGGACATATTGTCGCTGAAGGAACCCCGGATTCGAAAATTGAATTTAGCGATAACCTGAATATCGTTCTATATGAGAATAGCGATACTTCCATCTTCAAGCACTGCGTATTTGATAATGTTAAAATTAGTGGGATATCTCGAATAGTAATTTTTCAGAATTGCGAATTCACGAATTGCCATACCCCCTTTGATTTTCAGGATTCTTCTTCCGTATACTTTGATTCATGCTTAATTCATAATAACTCATCGCCAAATGCCCCCGGTGGGAAAATAGTAGATAGCAAAGCAGTATTTAATAATTGCATCTTAGAAAATAATTACATATATAAATATTGTTTAGAATGGTGGTATGATGATTGCACCTGGTGGGATATAAGGAATGGCACTACTCGATTCATCAACTCTAAAGTTACACTTAATAATTGTATATTTATAAACAATAAAACTGATACTGTCGAATATAGCGGTGGGCCTCCTTGTGCTGGCTTTAAATCGTCATCAGAAAATGAAGAGTATTCTTCTACAGAGTTAGTTGAAGCATTAAATTGTGTTTTTCATCAGGCAAACTGTGGCTGGGTTGAGTATAAAAACTCGTTATTCTATCAAGATCCAACAAGCTTATATTTCTCACATACATTTTATAATGCTTTAAATTGTATTTTTCTTGAAGACGGCAATAAAAGCCATTTATTTAATTGCCTCGTCCCCCCCGGCACCTCCGTCTCCGACTCCTCTGGCATATTCTTCGGGACGCCTTCTTTCGTCTCGGATACATCGTATCAGCTTCTGCCGACGAGTATCGGAGTGGATATGGGTGCGGAATACGCAGTTACGGATTCGGGCGATACTATCTGGGCACCTACGACGGATTATTACGGCAATCCACGCCCCAGCGGCACGGGTTTCGATATCGGTGTCGCGGAATACCAATGGGATAGCTACTCCCCTGAACTCGATTGCTATCCCGGATGGAATCTGGTGAGCAATCCGGTCGAGGGCACGCATTTCATGACCGAACTGCTCGATTCTATCGACAGCCCTCTCTTCGGCTACAGTAGCGAGTCGGGATACTATTATGAGACAATAATGAGGCAAGGTGCTGGATATTGGGTGTTAATCTCCGATGAAAACAGCACTGAAGTTACCTCTGCAATTTTGGATTCTGTAACCATAAACATAACCCGAGGATGGAATCTCATAGGCGGCCCGGGTGGACCTGTGGACATATCATCCCTTCTTGCAACCGAGAGCATTTTTCAGCCTGTTTACGGTTACGACGCTGCAAACAGAAATTACTTCGGAACTTCAGTTATGCTCCCTGGCAGAGGTTACTGGATACTCTCCGAAGTCGATACGGTGATTACACTTCATAGATAATCTCTAATCTCTTCCACAACTTCCCCCAATTCCCATTTGACAAACCCCTATTCTCGACTATATTACAACCGCTTCGGAATCGGGAGGTGAGCACTTCTCCCGTTAGAGCGGCGGCGCGGGAATAAGCCCTCGCCCGAAAGCTCGCAGGAGGCTTAACTATGGGATCGAGAGCGGGTCCACATACACAATTCTTCGAACCGTAAGGAATTACGGCCAATCAAAAACTGTCAATTATTAAACAATATGAGGCACAATGCCCAACACTCTATTAGGAGAAAAATGAGTTACGATATCGCTGATAAATCATTAGCCCCCAAAGGCTTAAAAAGAATCCTCTGGGCCGATAAAAACATGCCCGTTCTGCAGGTCATTCGCGACCGCTTCGAGAAAGAAAAACCCCTCGACGGCCTCGTCATGTCCGCATGTCTGCACGTTACCGCCGAAACCGCCAACCTCGCCCGCACCCTCGTCGCCGGCGGAGCGGATTTGATGCTCATCGCGTCGAACCCTCTCTCCACGCAGGACGACGTCGCGGCATCCCTCGTCGAAGATTTCGGCATCAAGGTGCAGGCAATCCACGGCGAGGACAATGCGACTTACTACAAGCACGTTCGCGCGGCATCCGAACGCGGCCCCGTAATCACCATGGACGACGGCGCGGACCTTGTGTCGGTCATCCACAAGGAGTTCCCCGAGGTCGGCTCGAAAATCCTCGGAAGCATGGAAGAGACCACCACCGGCGTCATCCGCCTGCGCGCGATGGCCAATGACGGCGCCCTCAAATTCCCCGTCATCGCCGTCAACGACGCCAAGACCAAGCATTTCTTCGATAACCGCTACGGCACCGGCCAATCCACGCTGGACGGTATTATTCGCGCCACCGACACCTTAATCGCCGGCAAAAAGGTCGTAGTGGCCGGTTACGGCTGGTGCGGCAAAGGTTTTGCCATGCGCGCAAAAGGCCACGGCGCCCACGTCATCGTGACCGAAGTTGACCCAATCAAAGCCATCGAGGCCGCGATGGACGGTTTCGAGGTTATGCCCATGGCCGACGCCGCAATCATAGGCGACATCTTCTGCACCCTCACCGGAGACATTCATGTCATCCGCCCGGAGCATTTCGAGGCGATGAAAGACGGCGCAATCGTCGCAAACAGCGGCCATTTCGACGTCGAACTCGATCTTCCCGGCCTCGAAAAAATCGCTAAAGAAATTAATCGCGACGTCCGTATCGTCACTGACGAATTTATTCTGCCCTCGGGCAAGCGCGTCTTTGTCCTCGCAAACGGCAGACTTGTCAACCTCGCCGCCGCGGAAGGCCACCCCGCGGATGTCATGGACATGTCCTTCGCGGTGCAAGCGTTAGCAAGCGAATGGGTCGTCAAGAACCCCGGCCTCGAAGTCGCTGTCCACGAGGTGCCGGAGGAAATCGACGACTGGGTCAGCAGGCTCAAACTTCAGACCATGGGCATCGAAATCGACACCCTAACTCCCGAACAGGTCGAGTATCTCGCCAGCTGGGAGATGGGCACTTAGCGGAAGTTCCGCTTCCAAGATGCTCAACCGCCTGAGGCGGATTCGCATTGGGAATTTAAAATCCTCCAAAAGGGCGGCCAAATCCGGTCGCCCTTTTGAATTAAGATTGATGATTTTAGAATTGGGAATTTGTAAAAGGCAACCTCATTTTGATGCCATTTAAAATACGATTTCAGATTTGTCATTAAGAATTTTACATTCTACTGAGTAAAGAAAGTCAGTTATTGATCAGAATAATGAGCGGCTTCTTGGCGCGCAAGGTTCAGAGCTGATCTGATAACTTGATTATCTGGTGCGATTTTCAATGCATATTCAAGAAGTGGAATAGCTTCGTCGAACTGTTTAGACACAGCAAGAGAGACCCCAAGGTTGTGGTAAATTTCTCTTCCTCTATGCGAAAAAACCCTCGAATAATGAAAGAGCTCGTAATCATAAAGTGTGGAATCAAATTCGTCCTCATCGAGTGCTCTATCGACATTTGCAATCAAAGTGCTGTCAGTCGATTTGTGCTGTTTTGCGAATATCATTGACGCACGGTAGGCAATTCTCATATCCAATAAATTATTCAAAGCAGTCCGATAATATACAATAGCAGAGTCTTGCATCTCATGTTGCATATACAATCTTCCGATGCTCATCAAAGCTCCGGTAGCCTCTGGGGCTGTATTAGCGGCCATATGATAATATTCTAACGCAAGGGAGAAATTGCCTCTATTTTCGTATATCGCACCAAGATTTCCATAGGCGAAATCGGGTAATATAGGGTCGTTTTTAAGGCTTTGATTGAACATTTCGATGGCATCATCAATTCTGCCGTATTCGAGATAGACTTGACCTAGACCAATCATAGCCCTTCCATAATCGGGTTTGATGCGCAATGCGTCGCGATAAAGTCGTTCAGCCTCGAGCAGGTTTCCTTTATAGAACATATCGCTTCCTGCTTGCTCGATCATCATAGCGGTTTCAGTTTTTTCTGTTTGGGTGAATGAATCAAGCCAATCAGGATCAATCACAGTTGCAACTCCGATTGCCATAAGAAATAGCCAAGAAAAAACTAATATCCACGCTATCATCATCTGGAATAGTGAAATCGACTTTGTCGAAGACGATTTACTTCGTCTATCATGTGTTGTGAATGATGAAGAGGACATTTTTTCTTTCTTCTTTCAGTCTGTTAAATACTTCGCAAGCTATTTTGTTGGGCAGGATAATAATCTGCGAGCACCTATTCGTAATTGGATTATATGCAAAAGCAGATACTTCTGTGCCGAATCCGCCGCCACCTCTGCCTTGCGCACCGGTGCCGATTATGACAATATCAGACTTATGCTCAAAAATACTGGTTTTGTCTCCCGGAAAGAAGTAGAGTTTCTTATCGACGAGTCGAAAACCGCCGCCGGGGAAGATCATTATGTCGAAATATGGAATCGGAATACCTTTGTAAACGGTCAGTCCGAAGGAATTGTGAACTATGTTTTCCTTATGATAAATCGTATATGAAATAAATAGCGAGATTATCGCAAGAAGGATTATTCCGGCTAAAGTTCTTCGGAAGAATTTATATTGCGTAAGATGAACAAGAATAAACACTACCGCAGACGAAGCGAAAAGGAAAATCATCGCGGTGCCGACATATCTTAAATCCGACAAAAGTGAGCCGTAAATCAAGAAAAAGAGATTGAAAATGGTCGCGAGGAACATGAATGACAGGGGGTTAGTTAGATAATCCCTTATCCTTCTCTGGACGATACGCCATCCGGTTTTGCGAAGAAAACGACCTTCCTCAAATACAAAAAAGCACAAAATTAAACCTATAATCACACCCCAGCCGTCTTTAGCGATGTCGCCGATGTCGAATACGCGAGACGACAGGAAAAATTGGAAGCCTTCATCAAAGGTCGAGAGTGTGATTGCGGAAAAGTAGGTAGTTGGAACAATATATCCGGCTTTTTTCCCTCTAGTTTTGAGCATGCGGAACATCAGTATGGCGAAAATGGCATAGGCAATGTAATGCCAGTTGTTCTGAAGGTCATAGAAAGGATTGCCCATATAGTAATCGGAAATTTTCTGCGAAAGGGCTATCATTGCAATGCAGACCGAAACTCCTACTGTGCGGTAAATAGTGATTTTTTTCCGAAACACTATAAGGAAGACGACGAAAAACGCGGCGGCAATTGTGAACATAAGCGGAAGTTGCAGGTCGAATAGGGATATTTTGAAATTGGACAGCTCCTTAATCGAGGACTGCAAATAGTACTGCAACATGATGAAGGGCGTGAAAACCAGAAGCAACCCAAACATCACGACATGAACAGAAGGAGAATAGATTTTGTCTTTCAGTTTCATATCGCGAACAAGATAATTCAAAAACACTAAATGTCAAAGTAAATTAGAGATTAGAAAAGCTTTTTCCATCCCATACTACTAGCTATTTCGTATCGCAAACGCCCGTTTTCTAGAGACCTGTAAACTGGACGATGGGATTGGGGCTTAAGAGAAGAGGAGAAAGAAAAGCATCTGGAGCATCGAGTTAACACGGCTGGAGCTGGGTTACAAGAGACGGGTGTAAGCCATACACTTACAAGATAAGGAGATTTATGAAATGTATCCCAACTGCGTCGAACCCTATTGTCGAACCTTATCTACGACGTGAGTATCAGCTTCTTAAGTTCCAATTCGCCATCCGCCTGTATCCATTGGACGATGAAATCGGGGTCTTCGGCGCGTCGAGCTATCTCCGCGAGAAGTCGAAGATGCTGAGCCGGATTCTTCCGATTCCCCAAAAGCACGAAAACCGCGTGTATAGACTGATCGGCCATGGGGAAATCGATTCCGGTAACACTTCGGGCGAGGACGAGGTAAAAATCATCTACCTCGTCGAGAAGGAGATGGGGGAGGGCTATTCCGGCTTCTGCGGGTGTTTCGCCGAGATGGCTCCGTTCGAGGAGAGCGCCGAAAATCAAATCCGTCGATATGCCGCTTCTGGCGGAGAGAATTTCAGCGGCCTCCCGCAGAACGCAATCCACCTTGGTGCAGGAATCTATCTCGATGAACTCCGCTTCCTCGATGATTTCCACGAAGGGATCGTCGTCGCGAATGCCCTTTTCTTTCAGGATTTCCCGAAGCTCCTTATCGAGGCCGAGGGCGCGGGCGTCATTCTGAAGCAGTCGCTCCGCCAATCGCTCCGCCGCCTTCGAAAACGCCGAAACCCCGATTCCCTTATGTCGGACGAACAGATTATACCAGATAACCCCCACCGAAATGAGAATCAGCGTGAAAAGCATCGACAAAAATCCCATCTCCGGAATCAAAACAACTGCGACGAGAATTCCGGCAATTTGCATATACGGATACAGCGGGCTTTTGAACTCCGGGTCGTAGCTTTCGAGGCCGCTCTCGCGCATGATAAGGACCGCGATATTGATTATGGCGAAAACCAATATCTGAAATGTGCTCGCCAGTTTCGCGATGGATTCGACATCGAAGAAGACGATAATGAAAATCATCACGAGGGATGAGAAGAGGATGGCGTTCTTCGGGGTTTTTCGAGTAGAGAACTTTGCGAATTTATGCGGGATAACGTGATCTCTGCCCATGGCCAGTAAATATCTACTGGCGGCCATCAGCCCAGCATTACCGGTAGTCGCGAAAGCAAGTAGGGCGGCGATGGAGATAGCTATAACCCCCGTTCTTCCCGCGAAAACCCCTGCCGAATCGGAAATTGGCGTGAGGCTGTTGTAAAGCTCCTCTTTAGGTAGAACGCCTACGACCACAGAAACGCCGAGGCCGTAGATGATGATTACCGTTGCCAACGAGAGGATCATCCCCAAAGGGATATTCCGCGCCGGATTCTTGACCTCCTCAGATACACTCGCAACCCCGGTCAACCCGATGAAGCTCACGAACACGAGCCCCGCGGTGGATAACACCGACTCAAAACCGAAAGGTGCGAAGGGACGATAATAAGAAGCCTCCACCTCCGGAAGTCCCCGAATAATGAATAAACCCAACAGACCTACAAGAAATACGACCATCCCAACCTGGAACATGCCCGCTTCTTTCGACCCGACAAGATTGATAATCGTAAATAAAATAGCGAAACAGACAGCTATATAAATGTAATGGACTCCCAAAAACATCGTGAAATAGACACCCAAACCAACCACAGCAATACTCGACTTCAGAACGAGCGCGAGCCAATCACCGAGGCCGTCGATAGTTCCGAACATCGGCCCCAAACTTCGGCTGATAAAGAAATATGTTCCCCCCGAACGGGGCATGGCCGTCGATAGTTCGGACAAGGAGAATAGTGCCGGAATAACCATCACGCCCGCAATCACATAGGACAAAATCGCCGCGGGTCCCGATTTCGAGGCCGCAATCCCCGGAAGAATAAAGAATCCAGATGCTATCATCGCGCCAGTGGATATGGCGAACACATCAAGAAGTCCCAGAGATTTTTTCATCCGCTTCTTGCTCATGATTTCGCCAGTAATTCGATGATTTCTTTTCTGTCATCAGCTTCGATCCATTTATCGATGAAGCCCGGGTCTTCGGCGCGTCGAGCTATCTCCGCCAAAAGCCGCAAATGCTGAGTTGGATTCTTCCGATTCCCCAATAGGACGAAAACGGCGTGAATCGATTGGTCAGCAGTTGGCAGTTCCAGGCCGGTTATGCTTCGCGCCAAAACAAGGTGGAAATCCTCAACTTCATCCAAAAGCAGATGGGGCAGGGCGATACCAGCCTCCGCAGGTGTTTCGCCCAGATGGCTCCGTTCAAGAAGAGCGCCGAAAATCAAATCTGCGGAGATACCGCTCTTTCGGCTTAACATAGCCGCCGCTTCCTTCAGAAGCTCATCCATCTTCATCGATGAATCCACCTCGATAAACTCCGAACCGAGCAAAATCTCCGCGAATGGGTCGTCCGGTTTGATTCCCTTCTCCTTCAGTATCTCCCGAAGCTCGGTGTCCAGCCCAAGTTTATGGGCGTCGTTGGCGAGCATCTTCTCCGTAACCCGCAGAGCTACGATACCCACCGCGGAACCGCGGATAACATGTTTCCGAACATAGAGATTATACCAGATGACTCCCAGGGCTATCAACAGCAACGAAAATATCGTCGAGAGAAGCCCCATCTTGGGTATCAATACCACGGCAATCAGAATTCCTAATATCTGAGTATATGGATACAGCGGGCTTTTGAACCCGGGGTCGTAACTTTTGAGGTTGCTCTCTCGCATAACGATTACCGCGATATTCACAATCGCGAAAACAAGAATCTGAAAGGTGCTCGCGAGTTTGGCGATCCCTTCGACATTGAAGGTCAGAATAACAAAAAGAATCACCGCCGCCGATACGAGGATGGCGTTTTTCGGTGTTCTCCGTTTGGAAAACCTCGATAGAGAATGGGGGAGTGTTCTGTCCCGCCCCATAGCTAGAAGATACCTGCTCGCCGACATCAATCCTGCGTTTCCCGTGGTCGCGAAAGCCAGTATAGCCGCGATAGTAATCGCGATAACCCCCACAGGCCCCGCGAAAACATTTGCCGCGTCCGAGATAGGAGTAAGACTACCGTAAAGATCGTCCTTTGGAAGAACTCCAACCACGATAGCTACGCCCACGGCATAAACGATTGTAACGACAATCAGCGATGCAATCATCCCCAGGGGCAGGTTGCGTGAGGGATTCTTAACCTCCTCCGATACGCTGGCGACCTTCGTAAGCCCTATAAAACTCACGAACACAAACCCCGAAGTCGGAAGTATAGAGTTCCAGCCGTAAGGCATGAAGGGACGAAACCGCACGGGCTCTATCTGCGTAACTCCCTTTCCAATGAAAAGGGCTAAAATTCCCAACAGAGCTATAACCATGATAATTTGCAGGCTACTGCTTTCCTTCGCTCCATAGAGATTCAAAAAAGTGAAAAGTAGAGCAAAAACGACGGCAACAATCGTCGGGCTAAGATTGACCAGCGTTGCAAGATAAAACCCGAGTCCCACCATAGCAATACTGCACTTCAAGATAAGAGCAAGCCATACACCGACCCCTTCGATAGTTCCAAACATCGGCCCGAGGCTACGGCTGATAAAAAAGTAAGTCCCTCCGGAACGAGGCATCGCTGTGGAAAGCTCAGCGATGGAAAAAAGAGCGGGCATAATCATGAAACCCGCGAGGATATAGGCTCCTATCACCGCCGGTCCTGCTTTCGACGCCGCGATACCAGGCAGGAGGAAAAATCCGGAACTAATCATCGCGCCCGTGGCAATCGCGAAAACATCGAGGAAACCAAGTTCTTTTGATAACTTCTTCTTCATGGCAAAGCTAATTATAATCGTCCAGCCCCTATTTGGCAACAATTATCCCAAAAAAAAGCCGCATAACTATCTCCATTGAAACCTATAAATCAACAAACAATCCCTCATCTTCCATGCGAAGCAGGACGCAATTTTGTGCCTCCATCCGTCATTTCGAAATTGCGGAGAAGCCTACCGATCATTTTTAGGTTCCAGCTATTGACTGAAACTCCCAAAAAAATTATTGAAAAGAAGTATTAAATCGTTAGAATTCATGGCTATGAACGGAAACCCGCCATTAAATACTAACGATATCGAAAGACGGCTCGGGGAAGGCTACCGCGAGTTGTCAAGGCGTATTCTTATGCTCGCCATACAAGAAGCGCCACGTGTGGAGTTCCTGAGGGTTTTCCTTGAAAATATCGCCGAATTCTCTTCCTGCGATTATATCGAACTGCGGGTTCGAAGCGGCCATAGAATTCGTCGATGCGCGATAGAGGGTTCTCAGGGGACTTCTTATTGCTTTCGAGCCAAGCCGATAGTAACCGTGCAGGAAGAAAACGGTTTCGCCTTTATCATGGGCGATACAGATTTTGAGAAGCTTTGCGGCGATGTCATGAGCGGCCGATATGACCCGGATCTTAAATACTTCACCGATAGGGGCAGTTTTTGGGCACCGGAAATATCGAACCCGAATCTTAAAAAGAACAGTGCGTTTAAATATTCGCTGAATAGCGAGAATGGTTTCGAGTCCATAGCTTTAGTACCAATACGCGTGGGCGAAGAGAATGTCGGTCTTTTGATAATGAAAAGCCGCGAGAAATTTTTCTTCACAGAACAGGAAATCTCACTTTTTGAGGAGGCTGGCGAAACCCTCGGTATTGCTCTTATTATCCAGCGTGCGCAGGCCGAACGTAAAGAGCGGATCAAGGAGCTGACCTGCCTGTATGGCATCTCCCAAACGGTGGAAGACCCCACTTTGGGTATAGACAAGATTCTCAATGGCATCGCCGAACTGATTCCCCCCGGCTGGCAATACCCTGATATCACATCCGCGATAATCGAACTTGACGGCCAAGAATTTACAACCGAGGAATTTAACCCCGGACATCTTTCGATGCGCGCCGATATCAATGTTATGGGCGACCAACGTGGGTTTGTGGAGGTTTTCTATTCCCAGGGCAAAATCGAGAACGAAGAATCACCGTTTCTGGACGAGGAGTACCGGCTTCTAGACATGATTGCCGCAGAGATAGGCAATATTGTTGAACGTCGCGAAGCACGCGAGGAACGTAAAAAACTTGAGGAACAACTCCGCCACGCTGATAGATTAGCAACATTGGGGCAGTTAGCTTCAGGTGTTGCGCATGAGCTTAACGAACCATTGGCGAATATTCTAGGGTTCGTGCAATTAATTTTGAATAATCAGAATCTTGCGGAGGAGACTTCCGGCGATTTACGCAAAATAGAGAAAGCATCTCTTCATGCGAGGGAAGTCATTCGCAAACTGTTATTCTTCGGCCGGCAGATGCCTACTAAAAAATCGGAAATCGACATCAACAAAATTGTATCCGACGGCCTGTATTTCCTTGAATCGCGCTGTGCAAAAGAAGGAATCGAGCTAATAAAGAAACTCGCGCCCGATTTGCCGAAAATCTATTCCGACCAGGCACAGATACATCAGGTCATAGTAAATTTGATAGTAAACGCAATTCAGGCGATGCCAGAAGGCGGAATCCTGACTATTCGAACAGAACTTCGAGATGATTATGTAATTATCGAAGTAGCAGACACAGGGAAGGGCATTCCGGAGGATATTCGAAAAAAGATATTTCTACCTTTCTTTACTACAAAAGAAGTCGGCGACGGCACCGGACTAGGGCTTTCCGTGGTGCACGGCATAGTTACTTCCCAGGGTGGAAGAATCGAAGTCGATAGCGAAATGAATAAAGGTTCGAGATTCATAATATCTCTGCCTATCAACCAGGTGAATACAAATGGAAAAGAATAACATCTCTATATTGTTGCTCGACGATTCCGAAGACACTTTGGAAATGTTGCGAAGGCATCTTGAGTCAGAGACTTATCGTGTTTTTGCCACTACAAATCAACATGATGCAGTCAATCTTCTCGAGAAAGAAGAATTCGACCTTGTAATAACCGATCTCAAAATGCCGGGATCTAGTGGCATGGAAATGGTGCGTCATATACGAGATAATTATCGTGACCTTGAAGTCATCATGATAACAGGATATGCCACCGTTGATGGAGCAGTCGAAGCCATGAAACTTGGCGCTACGGATTTTCTTTCCAAACCCTTTACGCGCGAAGAGCTGTTGGCTTCCGTTAAAAAGGCAATTGACAAACTTAAGTTGCGCAACGGCGATGCCCTTTCTGAGCCGGTGGAAGCTCCAGAGGGCTTTATAGGAAATTCCGAAGCGATACAACTGGTCTATCGTGCAATAAACAAAGCCTCAAAAACTCTCGCAACAGTCCTGATAACCGGCGAGAGTGGAACAGGCAAGGAACTCGTTGCGCGTGCGATACATTATTCCAGTCCCAGAGCTTCAGCGCGCTTCGTGCCGGTCAACTGCGGAGGTATTCCCCAGGAGCTCCTGGAAAGCGAATTATTCGGCCATATGAAAGGCTCCTTCACGGGCGCAAGCGACACTCGCGCCGGGTTTTTCCAAACTGCAGACGGCGGTTCGATTTTTTTAGACGAAATAAGCGAGACCAGCCTTTCCATGCAGGTAAAACTACTCCGAGTCCTGCAGGAAAAAGAGGTGACGATGGTCGGTTCTCGCAAACCCACCAAAGTGAGTGTCCGCGTGATAGCCGCTACAAACAAGGACCTATTTTCCCTCGTAGAAAAAGGACTTTTCCGCGAAGACCTTTACTATCGATTGAACGTCATTGAAATCAACGTGCCGCCCCTTCGTGATAGAGGCGACGACATCATCCTCCTTAAAGACTACTTCGCCCATATTTATTCAGAAGAAATGGGAACGCAGGTTCCCAGCTTCACAGACCGCGCTTTGCAAGCGCTAAGGGATTACGAATGGCCGGGCAACGTTCGCGAGCTGGAAAACCTCGTTCAGCGAATGGTTGTAATGACCGAGGACAAAGTAATAGACGTTCCGGATTTGCCGCCTCCAATGAGATATACAGCTCAAACCACACGAGACCTAACCCGCCCGCTTGAAGAGGTCGAGAGGGAATATATCCAGCAGGTTTTGGACAGTGTGGACGGCAACAAAACTCAGGCCGCGCAGATTCTGGAAATAGATCGGAAGACCCTTCGTAAAAAAATCGAGGATTAACACCTGATTCCCTCGAAATCTTTTATTTTAGCACCTCCTACGAGCGGGGAATTTTTCCCCATCGAGTAAAATTCTCCCGAAAAAAAGTCCTTGTTTTGCACCCTAAATCATAGTTTTAAGATTAACAGAAAAAATTTATTCTATCATCTATAATACCTTTAGCAAAAATAACTTATAAAAAATATAGGCGATCACTTTTTGTGTTCTTCTGCATTCATTTTTTCGATTGGCACAATTCCAGCCTTAATAGCGGGTGGCTGTTTAGAAAAACAAAGCAATAAACCCCAATAGGAGGTAATCAAAATGAGTGCTGTAGAAACCAAAAAAAGGATGTTGAGGAAACCTCACGTCGAGATAGCTGAAAAGCAGTCTTATCAACGGGAGGAAATTCAAGCTCAAGGATTATGCGTGACCTGCATACATGCAGATGACTGCATCTTCCTTCAGAGTGCTCAAGAACCCATTCTTTACTGCGAGGAATTCGATTCAGGTTTGACGCCTGTTTCGCCGCACAAACCGGCTAAAAAGGCACAAGCCGTCGAAACGAAAGAAGACCATGGCCTAAAAGGGCTTTGTGTCAACTGTGAAAACCGCCAAACCTGCACTTTCCAAAAACCGGAAAGCGGCGTCTGGCATTGTGAAGAATACAGATAGGAGGAAGCCACATGAAGGCAGTCAAAGAAGCAGTGGAGAGGAAAGTAAAGAAGATTAACGTCTATGAGAACGTCGAGCGGCAGTTTGCCAAAGCCGCCGAACTCATCAATCTGGACGAAAGTATTCGACGTATCCTTTCCAACACGACAAACGAGATAGTCGTCAATTTTCCGGTCCGTATGGATGATGGAAAGATCGAGATGTTCACCGGCTATCGAGTCCAACACAATAATGTTCTCGGCCCTTACAAAGGCGGCCTGCGTTTCCATCCGGACGTTAATCTAAACGAAGTCCGAGCGCTTGCTACCTGGATGACCTGGAAATCCGCTATCGTGGGTATCCCCTTTGGCGGCGGCAAGGGAGGTATCCAGATGGATCCGAGCAACTATAGTAAGAAAGAACTGGAGAGAATCACACGAAGGTTCACTTACTCGCTCGGCAACAACATCGGTCCTGAATACGATATTCCCGCTCCGGATGTTAACACCACTCCGCAGATCATGGCGTGGATACTCGATACGTATCTGTCCATGATGCCCCCGATGGATCGCAACAGATGCACACACGTAGTAACCGGAAAACCCATTGAGAGCGGTGGAAGCCTGGGGCGCGACAAGGCCACAGGTCAGGGCGTGATGTTCACCATCGAACAGTGGGCTTCCGACAAGAACTTCGACCTGAACGGCTCAACTTATTTCGTCCAGGGCTTTGGAAATGTCGGTTCGTGGGCTTCAATCCTGATGAAGGAACACGGCGCGAAACTCCTGGCCGCCGAGGACGTTACCGGCGCGATTTACAGCCCGGACGGTATCGATGCCGAAGCACTTACCGAATACGTCGCAAAAACAGGTGGTGTGGCAGATTTCCCCGGAACGCAGAAAATCGACCACGAAACGTTTATGAAAACCAAAGCCGACATTTTCATTCCAGCGGCTCTGGAAAATCAGATCACCGGTGATACTGCGAAAGACCTGAATGTAAAACTGGTAGCGGAAGGCGCAAACGGCCCGACAACTCCAGAAGGCGACCAGGTTCTTTTCGAACGCGGTATCGACATGATCCCCGACATCCTTTGCAATGCAGGCGGAGTTATCGTTAGCTACTTCGAGTGGTTACAGAACAAACGTAGCGAGCACTGGGAACTCGACGAGGTCGATACAAAGCTTCACAAGAAGATAATCGGTGGTTATCGTCGAGTGAAGGAGATCGCAGAGGAACACAACACAGACTGGCGCACTGCGGCCTATGTAGTGGCTATCAAGAGTCTGGAAAAGGTTTATCGCGAACGCGGAATATTTCCGTGATCAGGATAAAAACTCTGAATTAATATCAACACAAGGGTTTGGACATGCTAACTATATCAAATATTCACGGAACCATGGTGGAGCAATTCCACAGCGCCGCCGACCATATCGGCCTGGATATTAACATACTTCGCATCCTTGGGAAGTCTATGAATGAGATAGCCATTAATTTCCCGGTGGAGATGGAGAGCGGCGACGTGGAGATTCTGAGCGGTTATCGTGTCCAACATAATAACGTCCGGGGGCCGTTTATAGGCGGCCTCCGGATTCATCCCAGCGTCAGTCTATCGCAGATAAAAGCACTGGCTTCATGGAACACATGGAAAGCCACTCTGCTCGATATCCCATTTGGCGGGGCAATGGGCGGAATAGTGGCGTCGCCGGCTGATTTCTCAGGAATGGATCTGGAGAGAACGATTCGTCGATATACCTATGCCATCCGCTCAAATATCGACCCTGAATACGACGTAATTACCCCGGACATCAATTCCAATCCGCGCATCATGGCGTGGATCCTCGATTCTTACTTGACTGAAGTTCCCATCGATCAGCAGAACCGATATAGGCACGTTGTTACAGGCAAGCCCGAAACACTGGGCGGCTTGCCTAAATACGACGACCTGATGGCGAAAAGCATCCTGATGCTAATCAAAACTTGGTGCGATGATAAGGGAATGGTACTTTCCGGCCTGACCTATGCATTGCAGGGCTTCGGCAAAATAGGTTCTAATCTGGCTAGGCATTTGGATAGCGAGGGTTGCAAACTTATTGCTATTGAGGACAGCGCTGGTGCGTTCCGAGATAAAGACGGCCTGGAAGTATCCGAACTGATTAATTATAAACGAAAATTCGGTCGTATAAGCGGATATCCACAAGGGGAGCGTATCCAACACGACGATTTCCTGCAAACCGGCGTGGATATTCTGATTTTCGCCGCGTTGGAAAATCAAGTTAGCGGCTCCAATGCTAAATCACTCAATGCCAAACTCATCGTGGAAGCCGCCAACTGCCCGATTGATTCCGAAGGTGACATCCTCCTGGAAGAGAAAGGTGTGGATATTCTACCCGACATCCTCTGCAATTCCGGTTCGTTGGCACTCAGCTATTTCGAATGGTTACAGAACAAACGAAGTGAGAGATTTGAGTTCGAAGAACTGGAACGCATGTTGGAGAACAAGATGTTGAAGGCATACAACCTGATTGAGAATGCGACGGAGGAATACGAAACTAACCGCCGCAATGCCGCATATATCAAAGCCCTAACCATTCTGGAGAGAATTTACAAAAGCAAGGGAGTTTTCCCTTAGAAACACGTTTTGAACATTTCATCTAAATGATTTTTTTTGGGATGGGGTGCACTTACAACGCCGTTTTCAAACTATTGAAGGCGGCGTTTGTTTATATCATATTTGAAATGGGATTAACCTTGGACTAATAATATTAATTCAGCTTGAGACACTTAATACCTCTCGCCAAAACAAGAGTTCTGAGCAGGATAATACCCACGGATACTCTCCCGCGAATCCTAGTACTATAGGATATATCCAAACAAAAACTATTCCCATTAAGGCTGTTCCGCCTTAATTTCGACGATACACTTAAGACGACTTTGGAATTTGCTTACAGCTATTTCGCGCAATGCATTATCTCAAAGCAATCCCAGAAAATTCGGCAGATTAAAAAAAAACTTGCTTTTTGGAAATTGGATATTATCTTCAATTTGCGTTTGATATTTGTAATCTATAATTAGACAACATAAATTGGAGGCTAAAATTAGAGACTTAATGAAAAAAATTGGATTCAGCGAAAATGAGGCCGATCTATACATCGCTTTGCTGAAATCAGGCGAAGCTACTATCGCCGAGTGCATTCAGTCTTCCAACGTCAAAAGAGCAACAGCTTATAATGTCATGGATAATCTGATTAACTGCGGGCTTGTTTTCGAAATTCAAGATAGCCCAAAGAGATTTGCACCTGTTCCTTCTCGTTCTGCATTCGAGGCACTGCAACAGAGAAAGTTAGATGAGCTGGAGTCCGAGAAAGAGGAAATTCCGAATACGATAACGAAACTGATAAAGAAAAGCGAAAAGCTATCTAAACAGAACCCGCTTATCGTTGATGACCGCCGTGAATTCATGTTGTTACGTGGCACGAAGATGATGGACGATATAATGAAGCCGCTGGCCGGAAGAGCGAAAAATTGCCAGAGAATTTTTTCAAGATTTCCTCTTGCATTCCCGGAGGAAAGTATCGATCTGGAAAGACGAGCAAGACTTAAGCATGTAACTTATAATCATAAAGTCTTGTTTGAAACCCACATGATAGACGATCCGAAGTTCTTAGGATTGGTGAGTTGCGATATCAAAGACGAATATATGGAATTCAGGTATCTGGAATCTCTTCCAATAAAACTGGTGATATTCGACGATTTTGCCGGTGTCGTTACAACTCCAAATAATTCAGACAGGGATAAGTTCGAGTCGGTTTTAACTTATAATCGAAACCTTATCGAATTTTACATCACCTCTTTCGATAGCTACTGGGAAAGGGCAAAGATATTGAAAGCCTCGGATATCGAAGAGAGATTGAAGAAAAGGTAGAATTATGATTAATCCAGTGAGATTAGTTTTCATTTTCCTATCGTTATCGATAGCCGTAGTGTATTCAGATGTTCCGAGGATAATTAATTACCAGGGCAAGCTTATCGATGGTTCTGGACTTCCCGAAGAAGACCCGGTCGATTTAACGTTCAATATTTGGGACGCGGCTTCAGGTGGAAACAAGTTATGGGAACAGGTTTCGGCGGGAGTCGATCCTGAACACGGTATTTTCGCTGTGGAGCTTGATTTTACCGCCGGATGGGAAACAGGTTACGATCTCGACGATCTGGACGCCGGCGATGTATATCTGCAGACAATTGTCGATGCTGTTACCCTTTCTCCGCGAGAACGTTTGACAAGTTCCTTCTTCGCAATTACTGTCGTCGATACTGCTATAACTGATGGCAAAATCAGATGGGCGAATGGAGGGACGGTTCCCGCTCCGGGGCAGATTTCCGCGGCGGATATGCCTATAGAGGATGCCGGTGGACATTTCACGACTGATAACGTCGAAGCGGCATTACAGGAAATCGGCTCGGGAGGTGGTGGTGGAGGTGAAGATCTCACTCAAACCCTCGAAATAGACAGCGTTGCGGGCGGACATATCATCGATATGGAAAATAGACCCATACTTAATGTCGCAACGCCCACAACCGGCGATTCGGCGATAGGGCAGGCGGCGAGCACCGAATTTCTTCTCGGTGAAGCCTATGCGACTTCGGCTAATTGGAAGATGTATTCATACAGAGGTGCTGGGGGAAGCGCGGCCACTGGAGGTAGCGGCGATAATTGGGGAAGTCAGGTTGTGCAAAATACAATCAGGCTTTCAGGAAACGGGACCTCCGGAAACGAACTGGATATAGCTCAACAGGGGGCAACATCCGGCCAGGTTTTAAAATGGGATGGAACCAACTGGACTCCCGCCGACGATGCAACTGGTTCCGGAGGCGACGATTGGGGTAGTCAGGTCATCGTATCCAATTCGCCGCTTTCTGGCGAGGGAACTTCGAGTAGTCATCTCCTTATCTCACAGGCGAACGGTTCTACCGACGGTTACCTTTCAAGCGCGGACTGGACTGCTTTTAACGACGACGATTACCTTTCCGGGGAGGTCGCAGGTGGGGACCTCTCCGGGACATACCCGAATCCTACCGTAGCGGGACTCCAAACGCGAGATGTAGCATCTACAGCACCGACTGACGGGCAGGCGCTTATCTGGGATAACGGCGAATCCCATTGGGAACCGCGAGATGTATCTACCGGCGGCGACGATTGGGGAAGTCAGGTTATCGTTTCCGATTCACCGCTTTCCGGTGATGGGACTTCGAGCAGTCATCTCCTTATTTCACAGGCTAACGGTTCTACCGACGGTTACCTTACCAGCGCGGACTGGAATACATTTAACGACGACGATTACCTTTCCGGCGAAGCGGCAGGTGGCGACCTTTCCGGCACATATCCCGATCCGACCGTCGATGGTCTTCAAACAAGAGCTGTTGCATCTACTGCACCGACCGACGGACAGGTTCTGACCTGGAACAATGGCGCGACTCAGTGGGAACCACAATCACCATCCGGCGGCACGGATAGCGACTGGCAGGTTTCCGGGAGTGATATGTATTCCATTCCATCGGGGAATGTCGGTATAGGGACGAACAGCCCATCTAATAGACTGGTTCTTCGCAGGCAGAACGCTACCACGGTATTGAGGATTACTACCGATGACGGAAGTGGAGCGGGGGGAGTAGGCGATGTTTACACGAAATACTCCCTCGCCAACGGCGGTATGGCGCCGGGCGCTTATATTTGGACTACAGGTATCGATAATAGCGACGGACAAAAATATAAGATTTCCGGAGCATCTGATAATGCTTACCCCGGATTCAACGACCACTTGACCGTAACAGGTTCGGGGAGAATCGGTATCGAGACTACCAACCCCGCCGAAGTTCTCGATGTGAATGGCGGGGTTAAGATTGCTTCGACTACTAGCTCGAACGACGGCACTATTCGCTGGAACGGAACACATTTCCAGGGATACAAATCGGGTTGGGTGAATCTCGACGAAGCCGGCTGGCACGGTTCATCGACCAGAATAAAAATTCTACCCAGCGATTTCGTCGTAAACGACGATAAAGACAGCAGAATTATGGCCTACTACGACGATCCATCGCCGTCGAATAACGGCATCAGATCGACGGACGATACCAGTGAACTCTATGCTTTCGTTGCCATTCCAACTGGATATACCGCAACTAATGCGCGAGTTTACGGGAACAGCGACGATCTGGTTTACGTTTACGAGAGCAATATCGACGACGGTATTTGGGGTGCAAGTCTGGGAAGCGCGGCATTGGGAACCGAAATAGATATTACCGACGTCGCCAGCGACGATACGAACTTCCTCGTGATTCAAATAGATAGCGATAGTAAAAACGACATTATTTACGGCGGTTACGTAACGATAGTAGTTACGCCATAATCTAAAACATCGAGGTTCAAAATAATTCACGGAGCCGTAATGAAGACTTTAATGAGATTAACTATACTTTTCCTTATATTAGGCGTGTTATATACGAACGCCGACATCCCGCGAATGTTGAATTATCAAGGGAAACTAACGGATCCCGACGGCGTGGCGGTCTCCGGTTCGACTGTAGTTATTTTTCGAATCTACGATGCCGAGACCGATGGGAATCTAAAATGGGAGGAAGGCTGGATAGGATCGGGCGACCAAAGGAGGGTTTTTGTGGTCAACGGTCTATTCAGCGTTGCTTTAGGGTCAAATGGCTCTCCAATAGATACTCTGAGTTTCAGTCAGTCTTATTGGGTAGAAATCGAGGTAGAGGGCGAAATACTATCTCCCCGAACGTCGATACAATCTGTGGGTTACTCATACAGATCGCTTTATTCCGATAGCGCTGGGTTGATCTATGGTTCTGCAGGAGGCGATTTATCAGGGAACTATCCAAATCCTACGGTCGATGGATTACAGGGAAGGGGTATCTCATCGACTGCTCCTACAGAGGGGCAGATTCTTACATGGAATAGCGGATTAAGCCAATGGGAGCCGCAAGATGATGGCGGGGAAGGCGAACTCGATTATACTCAAAAATGGGAGTTAATCGCAACTCCGACGGTTGGTTCATGGACAACCGCAAACCTCGGAGGATTCACCGTTCCCGCTAACACCGTTTGCGAAATCAATATCAGCCCTTCTGTTTCGGGGAATTATGGGGTAAGAGAGGTGGGTTCACCTCAAAACAGAGTCGTTACAGATGACGGTTCAATAACGATGAACGTAAAAACCGACGCGAGTTCAGATATCGAATATTACAGGGGAAACACCGCCGATTTTTATCTTGCCGGATATTGGAATACTCCCTCATGCTTAAGTCCTACCGCCTCTGCCGGCACCGATGGTTCGACTTGCGGCACCACGCCCTATGCTCTCGATGGCACTGCTACAGACGAGGAATCGATTTTATGGACTACATCAGGCACCGGTAGTTTCGACGACGAATCACTCGAAGATCCGACTTACACGCCTTCCGGGGCGGATGTTACCGCGGGAAGCGTAACGTTAACTATGACCGCTAACGCTACCCCGCCTTGCACCGACGACGATGACAATATGACTCTCACGATAGTCGCAGATTTATCGGATGTCGCGATCGCTCCAACAGGAGCGCAAAATATATGTGAATCCACTACCGGATCGGTCTTAACCTGCACACCTACCGGTGGGGGAACTCCGTCATACCAATGGGGTAAACGTGCTACGCCTGGCGGTGCAATTACCGATATAACAGGCGAAACGAGTTCAACTTATACTCCTGATGGGAGCGACTTAGGTGTTGGCACATGGTTCATCGTATGCACCGTAACTCCCGAATGCGGCTCGGCGATTACATCGAACGAAGTTACTGTCGATGTTACAGCGGATTTATCCGATGTTGCAATTGCCCCGACTGGTGCGCAGGATATATGTGAATCCACTACCGGATCGGTCTTAACCTGCACACCTACCGATGGTGGAACTCCGTCATACCAATGGGGCAAACGTGCTACGCCTGGCGGTGCAATTACCGATATAACAGGCGAAACGAGTTCAACTTATACTCCTGATGGGAGCGACTTAGGTGTTGGCACCTGGTTCATCGTTTGCACCATTACGCCTGAATGCGGTTCAGCGATAACATCTAATGAAGTAACAGTAGATGTTACAGCGGATTTATCCGACGTCGCAATCGCCCCAACAGCCGAACAGAACATAACAACGAGCGAAACAGGGGATATGCTTACCTGCACTCCAACCGATGGAGGAACGCCATCTTACCAATGGGGCAAACGTTCCACATCGGGAGGCGCAATAACAGGATTATCAGGCGAGACGTCATCGACTTACACGCCCGATGGCTCTGTTCTGGGAGTCGGCACGTGGTATATCGTATGCACCGTTACACCCGAATGCGGTTCGGTGACGACATCGAACGAGGTTACTGTAAACGTAACAACGGCAATTATGGGACATATAGTATTCATCAGCAGTTCGGATTTCCTTGCGGGGAATTGTGTCGGCGGTCTCTACGGTTATTCAGGAGCGTGTGATTCTTGCATGGCTCTCGCCGCGGATGCTGGATTAACCGGAACATATAAAGCTATTCTCTCTGATGCGGGCGGCGATGTGGTCACGAGATTAACCTTGTTCGATGAAGCTTATTATAATACTAACGGAGACCTGGTTTCCTCTAACGGCGCGGGTTTCTGGGACGGTAGTCTCGATCATGCGATTCTATACGACGAAAATGGAACAAGCAGAGGCGGTACTATATGGACAGGTTCTTATTCCGACGGCACGTGGTATGGAGGCGTTTTTAACGCTGCTTGTGGGAATTGGACATCCTGTAATCCCACTTACATGGGCGGTGGAAGAGCTGGTAATGGTGGTTCGACAACCGGTTCTTGGCTCAGTAGTAGTCTTCCTGGTTGTGGTAACACAGGTATTAGGATTTACTGTATCGAGGTTAATGAATAACAATAACCAGGAAATAAAATCATGTTTAATAATCAAATTATAGATAATAATATGGGACAAGGGGAAAAAATGAATAGTAGAGTATCCCGGTTCATCATAATATTTCTATTGGTGTCGTCGATCGTCTTCGCACAGGTTCCTCGAATGTTAAGTTACCAGGGAAAATTAACGGACGCTGACGGTGTTGCTGTTTCCGGTTCGACAGTAGTGGTATTCAGAATATACGATGCATCCACCGGGGGTAACCTGAAATGGGAGGAAGGCTGGATCGGTTCAGGCCCTCAACGAAGAGTTTTTGTGGTCAACGGTCTTTTCAGAGTCGCTCTGGGATCGAACGGTTCCCCTATAGATACGCTCAGCTTCAGTCAACCTTATTGGCTGGAAATAGAAGTCGAGGGCGAAGCCCTTACGCCGCGTGAGGAATTATTACCTGTTAGTTTTTCTTATAGATCGATTTATTCAGATTCGGCTTCTACGGTTGACGGAGTTGCCGGAGGCGATTTATCCGGGAATTATCCCGATCCAACCGTCGATGGATTGCAGGGAAGGGATCTTTCCTCGACGGCTCCAACCGATGGACAGGTGTTAACGTGGAATAACAGCCTATCTCAGTGGGAAGCGCAGGATGGTTCCGGTGGAAGTATCGGGGATTATACGCAAATCTGGGATATAATTGCGACTCCAAGCTCCGGTTCATGGGCGACCGCTAATCTCGGCGGTTTGACCGTCCCGGCAAACACGGTTTGCGAGGTCAACATTCGTCCTTCTGTTTCAGGCATCTACGGAGTAAGAGAGGTAGGCTCATCAGAAAATAGAGTAATTACGGATGATGGATCGATAACACTGAACGTTAAAACCGACGGAAGTTCGGAAATAGAATATTACCGGGGAAACACCGCCGATTTCTATCTTGCCGGATATTGGAACGCCCCCGCCTGCACGAATCCCACAGCCGACGCCGGCATAGACGGTTCGACCTGCGGCACTACACCCTATGCCCTCGACGGCACTGCAACAGACGAAGAATCGATTCTCTGGACGACATCAGGGACGGGCAGTTTCGATAACGCTACCCTCGAAGACCCTATTTACACGCCATCTGCGGCGGATGTTACTGCGGGAAGCATAACTTTGACAATGACCGCAAACGCAACACCGCCCTGCACCGACGACGACGACAATATGACACTTACGATAGTTGCGAATTTATCTGATGTTGCGATAGCTCCAACGTCCGAACAAAATATCACTACAAGCACGACGGGAACCGAATTAACCTGCACACCAACCGATGGTGGAACGCCATCGTATCAGTGGGGTAAACGTTCCTCACCCGGCGGAGCTATAACCGATTTATCCGGTGAAACGGCATCGACATATACGCCTGACGGTTCGCAACTTGGATTTGGCACGTGGTATCTCGTATGCACGGTTACACCCGAATGCGGCTCGGCGATGACATCGAACGAAGTTACGGTTAATGTCACACTTCCGGGCGGATCGCGGATTATATTCGTCAGTAGTGGAACATACCAGGGATGCGATTTCGGTGGACATGGAAGCGGATGGAACGGCGCTTGCGCGGAATGCGCGGCTCTTGCCTCCGCGGTAGGTCTCAGTGGAACTTATAAAGCTATCCTCTCAGATGCAGACGGCGACGCAGTAGATAGGCTCGGTATATTCGACGTAGCGTATTACAACACAAACGGAGATCTTATATCGTCTGATAGCGCTGGTTTCTGGGACGGTGCAATCGATAACGCCGTAATTTACGATGAGAACGGAATAAGTAGAACTGGAAGTCATGTTTGGACAGGATGTAACTCAGGGGGAACGTGGGGTGGAGACGGTTCCGTCAACGAAGCCTGTGGCAATTGGACATCGTGCTTTGACCCATATACTGGTGGGGGGATAGGCGGATATTCTTCCTCATCGAATGGAGATTGGTTGGATTACGGCAACCCGGGGTGTGGTCATTATTGTCGTTTATACTGTATCGAGACCTGTCAGAGTGCAATCGCTGATGCCGGAACAGACGGTTCGACCTGCGGAACAACGCCCTACGATCTCGACGGAACAGCTACAGACGAAGTGTCGATTCTGTGGACTACCTCCGGCACGGGGAGTTTCGACAACGCTTCCCTCGAAGATCCGATATATACTCCATCCGCGGCGGATGTCACTGCTGGGAGCGTTACGTTAACAATGACCGCCTATTCGACTCCGCCATGCCCAGACGGTACTGACGAAGTGTTGCTGTCGTTAATTACTGAGTTGACAGATGCTTCGATTTCCCCATTAGGAGCGCAGGATATTTGTGAGACTACCTCCGCGTCTTCACTAACCTGCACTCCTACTGGGGGAGGAACTTGCACATACCAGTGGGGCAAAAGATCATCTCCAGGTGGTGTAATCACAGACATTACAGGTGAAACGGCTTCGACCTATGCACCGTATGGTGGCGACTTGGGCGTAGGCACTTGGTATGTCGTATGCACGGTAACTCCCGAATGCGGTTCCGCGATGACATCGAACGAAGTTACGGTCGACGTAACAGCAGATTTGTCCGGTGTTGCAATCGCCCCGACAGCTGAACAGAACATCACCGATTCGGAAACCGGGACTATGCTTACATGCACCCCAACCGACGGCGGAACGCCATCTTATCAATGGGGTAAACGTGCGGTTTCGGGTGGCGCGATTACAAATCTCAGCGGAGAAACGGCATCGACATACACACCGGACGGTTCCGTCTTGGGCGTAGGCACTTGGTTCATCGTCTGCACGGTGGATCCAGAATGCGGTCCAACTACCGTTTCCAATGAGGTTACAGTCAACGTATCATCGAGTGGTGGTGGCAACAAAATCGTCTTTGTAACGAGTTCCACTTACAATGGTAACTTAGGTGGATGGTCTGGGGCCTGTGCAAAATGTGCCGCACGTGCCCTCGCCGCAGGATTGTCCGGCACATTTGAACCGATTCTTTCCGACGGAAGTAATAACGCAAAGGACAGAATTACCCTTTACAACGAAGCATATTATAATACTAATGGAGAAAAAGTCGCCGACAACATAGCCGATTTATGGGACGGAACGTTAGATATGGCTATTCGTTACGATGAAAACGGCACCGCGAGAACAGACAAAGTCTGGACGGGAAGCAATAGATATGGAGTGAAACTCACATCTTGCGGTTGTGGATTTGGAAGTCCGGGAACATGCGTATGTAGCAATTGGACTACTAACAATAATTGTCCAGACCCATATGCATGTTATTGTGGCAATGTCGGGCACTCTAATTATAGCGACTATAGGTGGTTGGAATATCCGGCTGGAGATACCGGAAAATATTGTGGCGATTCTTACCGTATATATTGCATTCAAGTTCAACCTTAATGGATACTCGCTATAATGAAGCTAATTTCATTTCTAAAAAAGGCCTTTGCTAATTCCGTAGAACACCTGGAGAATCAGTATGTTCCATTCTCATATCATATATTAACAGTAATATCTATTCTTGTTATCAGAAATTTGTTGGAAGCGATATCTAATACTAATTTCCATAATTTCGATACTTTGGGATATAGCTTCTGGGCTTATCTATACCACACAAATTTATTTTGGATAAGCCTTTTAGTATCCGTGATACTGCTCTTCTACCTTTTAACAGGTGAAAACCTGGATAAAATATGTCGCGTTGTTATGCCCTCTTATGCGCTCGTTCTCATAGCCCCTATCATCGATATTATATTATCTGGCGGAAAAGGCATTCCCATGGGCTACCTGAAATTCGACAGCGATATTCTTATTCGTTATATAACTTTCTTTGGTTCATTTAAACATCTCGATATAACGCCCGGTATTAGAATTGAGGTTGCGGCAATTCTAATCTTAGCTTTTTTCTATTTCAGATACAAAGAGAAACCTGTTTTCGGAAGCATTATCTTCACTATTGCTTTATACTCTTTGATATTTACTTTCTTGCTAATGTTGGACTTATCCAAGTTAATTTTCAATGTCGTAGCTCCATTTGGATCGGCATTTGATTTAGGCTTTCTCTTCACGGTTTATAAAATTATTATAATCATCTCTCTATCTATACTGCTATATGTATCAAACAGTTACAAAATTAATATCCTCGTTTCCAACATCAGACCGTTCAGGACTTTTCATTTTTGCATGATGTTTATAATCGGGACAATGCTCGGTGTGGTTTTTGGGGCGGAAATGCCAGTTTATCAAATAGTGCTTAAATCTATCTTTGCATGTTTAGCGATAGTGTTTGCGTTTATATTTTCCATTATAACAAACGATATATCGGATGTAAGCATAGATATTATAAGCAATTCGAACCGTCCTCTGATTGAGAAAAAAATTCGACCCAAAGAATATCTTAATCTTAGCTATTATGTTCTGATTTTCGCTTTATTAATCGCGGCTTTTGTCGATTTTATTTCTATCTTTTTTATCGCCTGTTTTATCGCACTTTATTTTGTATATTCAATGCCACCGTTGAGATTCAAGCGTGTTCCCGTTCTCTCAAAACTTGTGATTTCGCTGAATTCTCTCCTTCTTGTTATTTGGGGATACTATTTCACCGGGTTGCCGCTATACGAATTCCCGCCTCAGATAATCCTTTATTTCCTAGTCCCTATTACACTGGCAATCAATTTCATTGATATCAAAGATTACGAAGGCGACAAATTAGCCGGAATTAAAACTCTACCGACTCTTCTCGGACTTAGAGGGGCAAAAATAATCATCGGAATTTTCTTTATTATCGCCTATGTTCTCGCTTATCCGCTTTTTGAAATTCCAGTCTATATTATACCCCTCCTAAGTTTCGGAATTTTGGAAGCATATTTGATTATTAAAAAGGACTATCGCGAAAGAGATGTCTTTCTGGTTTATTTACTTAGTTTTATAAACTTATCACTGTTATTTATAATGTTTCGTAATGTGAAATAGAAAGGAATAAAATGACTATCAGACGCATAGCTTTAATATCATGCATTTTTATCCTGACGCTTTGCGCGCAGGTGCCATCAACAATGAACTTTCAAGGCAAACTGACCGATTTGGACGGAGTCGGAATAGACGGACCTGTCGATATTACATTCAGGTTGCTCAAGAATTATGACCCCTTGACCGATGCTCCCGGAGATACCCTCTGGTTAGATACCTATGCCGGTGTTGAGGTTCATAAAGGCCTGTTCGACGTCATCCTCGATTCGATTACACCCCTCGACCTTTCCTTCGGAGAACCTTGCTGGGTCGAGCTTACTATAGCAGGCGAAACTCTTATTCCTAGAATCGAACTCTCTTCCGTTGCCTATGCTTTTCGAGCGAAATACGCTGACAGCACGAATGCAATAAATTGGGATACTTTAGGAGCTTTTGTCGATTCGACCCATACTCATAACCTAACTCTAATTGGCGATATGGCTGGAACGGGAGTTGTATCGGGGACTCTTTCTGTTGCGATCCAATCCGGAACAATCGTCTGGGAAGACCTCTCAGCACCAGTTAAGGATTCGATTCGCTTTGGTTCGGGGTCCGATGCCGACTGGCAAGTCGTGGGAAGTAACATGTATGCTATTCCTACCGGAAATGTCGGTATAGGAACAACCTCACCGGGTGCTAAGCTCGAAGTCAGAAAACAGAACACAACATCCAAAATCCGTATTACCACTGACGACGGAACCGGAGGCGCCGGGCCGGGCGATGTTTATCTGCAGTATGACCTCGCCGGCGGAGGTATATCTCCTGGTGCTTATATCTGGACGACCGGCATCGATAACAGCGACGGACAGAGATTCAAAATTTCCGGTGCATCCGACAATGCATACCCCGGATTTAACGACCATCTCACTATCCAGGGCAATGGTAATGTCGGGATAGGAATAAATAGTCCTAATGAAGCATTAACGGTTGTTGGAAGACTTAGTTTAAGCGAGATAACTTCGCCATCAGCAACAGCGAGTTACGGCAAACTCTATGTTAAAAGTTCCGACAGCAAGCTGTATTTCATGGACGATTCCGGAATCGAATACGATTTACTTGCCGCAGGCGGAGATGATTGGGGAAGTCAGGTTGTCCAAACTACAGCACGCATCTCAGGCGACGGAACAACCGGCAATGAGCTGGATATCGCTCAACAAAGCGCCGATTCCGGCCAGGTTTTAACATGGAACGGCGCGTCTTGGGCACCCGGCAATATAGTCGATCCCTATTTGACCGTAGGCAAAGGAGTTGTAACCTCCACAGCGACATTTTATTCCGGTAGAGATCTCAAATTCCGCTGGAATTCGGTATCGAACACAATCGAAGCCTCTACAGATGAAGCTTCCGCCGAAGGCACATGGTCGAACGAATATCAGACCCATAATTCGGCTGGGTCTTTGAACATGAATGGCGGCGATATCTCGATTTCAATCGGCTCGTGGACAAGTATTTCGGCTACCGGCCTGTCAAACGATTGGGCTTCGACCAGTGTATGGGTTTCGAAGAAAAACACGATTTTCGCTGAAACATACAAAATAGAACTTCAAAGACACGGTAACAATTACTCCTGGATGGTTTGGAAGATCCCTTCGGACCCGGGACCTGTTGTGTTTGTTAGCAGTGGCACTTACATGGCGGGAAATTGCGTGGGAGGTATTTACGGCTATTCCGGCGCATGTGCGGAGTGCCAAGCACTCGCGGCTTCTGCAGGTTTGAGCGGAACATTCAAGGCTATCCTCTCAGATGCAGGCGGAAACGCCAAAGACAGACTGAATCTATACGATATGCAATATTTCAATCTGAATGGGAATATTGTATCTATAGATAGCGCTGGTTTCTGGGACGGTGAAATCGATAACCCAATTGCATATGACGAGAACGGTATTAGCAGGGGCGGTTATGTATGGACCGGTTCCGATAGATATGGTGCCTGGGGTGGCGATGGTTCTGTTAACGAAGCCTGCTCAAACTGGGGTTCATGTAATGATACATATATGGGTGGGGGCATTGCCGGAAGCGCGACCGCTTATAACAGATATTGGTTAGATGATGCGAATCCGGGCTGTGGTGCATACTGCCGTATTTACTGCATTCAAGTTAAAGAATAATATTAATTAATAACGAAAGGAAAGATCACAATGTCAACACAAACCATCAATCGATTTATCGGGATCATGTTATTACTTTCGGTAATAATCTGGGCGGATTATGAAGTGATAATCGGCGAGGGGAGTAGCCTTACGCAGAACAACCCATATGATCCACTGATAACAAATAGCGGATCGGCAAATCTCATTCTCCGAAGCGAATTGCCCTCTGGAGCTGGTGGCGAGATACTCGCCATATACTTCTACATGGATGGTTCGAGTCTTAATCCTTGGGGTTATACAAAAGACATTCAAATGTATTTATCTCAAACATTGGATAATGTGGTTACGACATCCACTCCGTTGATTGGAGGAACATTGGTTTTCGACGATTCAGGCGTCTACGATAACATGGGGTGGATTCAATACAATCTCGATCCTCCATTTAACTGGGTGTCTGATAATCTTCTGATTACCATGGTTTCAGAGTTAACTTATATTCCCCCCGGATTCCCGCCAGACAATTATTTCCGTTATACAGCTACCTCCGGTAATCTATCCGGCTGGGTGAATCGGAATGACTGGATTCAACCGACGACATTAACCGACGGTCCATGGAACGGAATTGACGCCAACAGGCCTAATATCAAATTGGAATTTGCTGGAACTATGGCTGTCGAAGAATCGAGGTTCTCTGAGAGAATGTCGATAATAACATCTCCTAATCCTTTCAATTCCAGTGTTTCCATAAGCATTCCAGAAGATTGTAACATCGAGATCTATGATGTTAAAGGCTCATTGGTCGCAGACCTTGACTTCCAAAGGGCAAACAACACCGTGATATGGAGCCCGGAAGCATCCGTAGAGTCGGGTGTTTACTTTGTCAGAGTATCCAACGGGAAAGAAACAACTACCTGTCGGATAATTTATCTTAAGTAAGACAGACTTATTACGAAAAGAGATCAAATGGACAAGATATTCTCAGCTGTCATCATAATTGCTCTGATGGTATCCCCGATCTTGGCTGATGGGGTTTCTATGAACATCCCAAAAGATGAGCTAAGACCATCTTATAAATCTGCAGAAGTAGTTCGGGCTATTGAATACCAATCTACGAGTATGCAAACATCGAAAAGCCATTCATTGGCACTTCTCGATTCAATTCTAATAGAAGTTATGCTTGCTCCTGGGGAGTATGCCGCCGTTTTCGTCGATGCTTCCTCTGGGAGCATCGAATATGAAGAGCCTGAATCCCCTCTGGATAGTGTGATGAGATACTGGATTGGTCAGGCTCCCCTTAGCATGAGACGACAACTTGAACTAAATCTGGGAGTTTTAGATTCATCCTATTATACAGTTTACTGCGAAATGCTCACTGATGCTGACCCCCTTTGGCGCGACGAGCTGTTCTATTGTCTTGGAAATCTGGCACACGAAATTCTGGAACTTCCGGAGATGAGTTATCTTCTGCTCGAAAATGTGGAGAAAATCTACGCCTTCGATTCGCTTCTGTCATACGTCGAAATTGTCGATGTAGGAACCCCAGGCACTGCGGATCATCGAACGGAAGCACATTATGTAACACTGGATACAGGAATGACTATTTTTGATACCGTCGTCCTGGACTCCGAAATGTATTACAAATATGTCATGTTCCCGAAGATAACTGACGAAATTCCGGGTTTCATAGAACCCCATACCGGCGATCGTATCGACCCGTGGTATGGCTGTTTCTGGAGAACCTGGTTCTGGAGCATCGAGGAAAGTATTGATACTATGGAGTATTGGTCATTGGGCGATTCCCTCCAAATGGTTTCAGCACTATGGAACGGCATTTTCAACGATGCGACGGATAACGGGGCGGTAGGTGTAGTAACAGCATGGGTTCAGCATAGCCTCGAATTCACATCAGATTCCGAACGACCTCACCAACCGGTAAGAATCTACGCGAAGCATATGGGCAGATGTGGCGAGCACGAAGACTTAACTGTTGCCGCCGCAAGAACAGCGTTGTTGCCGGTTCGAGGCATAGAATCGATTAGCACAGACCATGTCTGGAACGAATTCTGGACTGGATGGCGATGGGCGAGCCTCGAACCTTTCCACCCTTATGTCGATAATCAGTGGGTTTATGTCGGCCCAGGATGGAGCAAACAATTCGCCACCGTTTACGAACACACCGGCAAAGGCAGAATGGTGCCTGTTACTGAGCGATATTCCCACGAAATTGCCGAGATAAACATTACAGCAACCGACGCATCGGGAAGACCTTTGGATGGTGCCGAGATACTGATCGCCGCAGAAAACGGAACATCTATCTATTATGACTGCATCCTTTTCACAGACAGTAGAGGCAAAGCCAAAGCTGTTGTCGGCGATAATAAACATATGTTTTATCGAGTCGATTCGGAAATTGGAAGTAATCCGGGACCGGGTTATGTTGATAATCTCGTTACCCTTACTGCTGACGGTGCGGTTTATAACAGAACAACAAATGTCCCCGGCGAACTTCCTAATCTAAATTATACGATCGATTCCCTTACAGAAACTCCGATAGCCTATCTTGGAGCGAGAATTCGTCCCATTGGAGAATTCATCGAATACATCGCTCCCTTCGACGACATGACAGCAACATATTTCCATTGGAACGACGATGCATTCGGTTTTTCTATGTTTGTATTGGACGAGATTCAGTTTTCAAGATTCGAAGCGGGAAGTAGCTTTGCAGTAATCGCAATGCAGGAAAACTGCGACTTCGGCTCCTTCGAGTTGCCGGTCTCAAATGAACCCCAATGGCTAATTCTATCGAATATTGAAAACCAAAAAAACATACTGGTCGGCGAATTAGCTGTCATGCTCCACGATTCTGCCACGTCGGTCGAAGAAACCAAACCGGATGATTATTCAATATCCATTTATCCCAACCCGTTCAATTCCTCTGTCACGGTCGAAGCCCTCTCGAACTCAGAAATAGAAATTTACGATCTAACGGGCAGGAGAGTTGTGAAATTAGAGCAGAATCAACAAAAATCTGCCGATGATGATCACCCGCTCAGAAAGTCTCAATGGGTTCCCGATGAGTCAGTCGCCTCGGGCGTTTATCTGGTGAGAATTAATGCACCGAGTGGGAAGAAACAGAATTCTATTGTAAGAAGAGTCGTATATTTGAAATAATAATGAAACAACACTATTCAACTAAATAAATAGTCTTTTTACAATAAGACCATTTCTCAAATGCCGAGTAAAACATTCTCTAATCAAGAATGTTTTGCTCGGTATGTTAGTAAATTTGTGTTTTGTCCTTCAGAGTATATCATATCGGCCGCTGGCAGGGAGTTGAAGACTTCTTATGAAACTGTCAGAGATGACCATTCCTCAGATGGACTCTGCTATAGCTTTGGAAACAGCTAGGACTTGTAAAATTAGGATTGAAGAAAATCGAGGGTTATCGCGACCCTGACAGCCATCATCTGAGCCCGTGCGAGATGCTCCGCGTCCGTATCCATCGAAATCTGATTTTTTTTTGAATATCAGATTTACATCCTGTGTTTTAAACAAAAGCCTTTTTGAAGTCGGAAGATGCGTTTTTGAACTTCTACGAAGCATTTTTGAGACCCATAGTCGGTCGCGCGAGCTTCAGAACAAGATATGCCGTCCTTGTAATTCTTTGAATTACAGCAAGTTAATAATTGAAGAACGATTTTAGGCTATATGCGCCTCCTTGTTATTTCTTTAGTAAACATAAAGAACGAATTGTATCCCATTTGCATTCGTAGGGGTCTGCCGGCGGTTGAATTATTTCGCGACAGGCCTATGCGATACGCCCCTATGATTCCTTGTCAACCATGCGTCCGTTCACATCGAATATCTCGATGCCGTGCCATCCAGCGCGGTGATTGATATTGCGGAATTGAACGGGTTCGTAGAGGCGGTAATCTTCAGCGATTCTGGCCTCTGCGTTCTTAGCCGGAATAGACATGTTCACGTATTGACGAACAGTATCAACCTTAAAGGTCATTACGGAAGCCACAGCCTGCGGAAGACCTGGGCTATTTCCACCGCAAGGAATTCGGATCTCCTATCGAGTTGATTCAGGAGCACTCCAAACACAGCTCGCCATCGATTACCAAACTATAGACATACATCGGAATCGATAGGTAGGAAGTCGAGAAGATTAATCTGAAGACAATAGGGTAGGGAAGAATTAGACTGACCCTATAAATTGGCGAAAACAAAATCTAAATCATGACTCACTTTCATAATCCAATTTACGAATTTCCGACTCACAATTTGATTAAGAAAGATGAATATAGATCATTGTCTTTTGAATGTCTGAATGTCCCACATTTAAAAGCCCTAACTGGAAAATTGTTCATAGCTAATTGAGTTGCAAAACGTGTGGACACCATTAATGCAGTTCTGATTAAAATTCTCAAGGTTGGCAAACAGAAGTTAAAGAAAAACAATGACTTACGCCATTGTTTTCTTCTTTGGTGCCGAGGGCGGGACTTGAACCCGCATGAGCTTGCGCTCACATGGCCCTCAACCATGCGTGTCTGCCAATTCCACCACCTCGGCAATTGCTGTAAATAACTAAACTACTCTCCGCCGCCCATCGGAAGTGCACCGCCAGCAGGGGGAGGAGTAGCGGGAGACCCGCTGCCTTCGCCACCCATAGGTGCGGTTCTCTGCGCTTCCTGAGGAATCACGCTCGACGACCGCTGAGCAGTCGTTCGCGTCGAAATAACATTGATAAGGAGAACTATGGCCACGAAAGCAATCGCAAGACCGGCAGTCAGCTTGGTAAGGAAATCGGCCGCCTGATGCCCGCCGAAAACCGAACTCGCGCCGAAAGACCCGCCGAATGCGCCGGCAAGCCCGCCGCCGCGCCCGGATTGCAATAGAATCGTGATTACCAGCGCAATCGCGATTAGGCCAACTAATATAGAAAGTGCAACAACCATGTTACCTCAATTAAATCGTTTTAGCTATGTCGATGATACCGCAGAAACTCTCTGCCGAAAGGCTTGCGCCGCCAATCAGAGCGCCGTCAACATCTTCCAGATTCAGAAGCGACTCGGCGTTGTCCGGCTTGACACTTCCGCCGTAGAGGACTCGAATCGAATCGGCAATATCGCCGTATTTCTCGCGAATCCAACCTCGAACGAAAGCATGGGCATCCTGAGCTTGTTCCGGAGTGGCAACAACACCCGTTCCGATTGCCCAAACCGGCTCATAAGCCAGAATGAACTCTTTGGCTTCGCGGATATTCACTCCATCGAGAGACCGGGAAAGCTGTTCGCTCAGAACCGCTTCCGTTTTGCCCGCCTCTCGCTCTTCAAGTTTCTCACCGATGCAAAGAACAGGTATAAGTCCATCGCTTATAGCTCTTTTTACCTTGGAGCAGATTAAGTCATTCGTTTCGCCGAAGACGTGTCTCCGCTCAGAATGACCTAAAATAACCATTCGACCCCCGCTTGTCAATACCATTTTCGAAGAAATTTCGCCCGTGAAAGCGCCCTCGATTTCAGAATGGATATTCTGCGCGCCGACAGTAACCACGCTACTTTCCGCGAGCCTTGCAATAGATTCGATGAATATGGAGGGCGGAAAAATTGCAATATCGACCTTTTCCTCGCCGCTGGATTTTTTTATAATTTCCGAGGCGAGAGCCAAAGCACCGTCGCGATCCTTGTGCATCTTCCAGTTGCCGGCTATCAGGAGCTTACGCATGATCCTCCTTATCTGTCGGAAAGGGCTTCCACCGCGGGAAGATCAGAGCCTTCCAGCAGGGTCATCGATGCACCACCACCGGTAGAGATATGAGTCATCTGGTCGGCGAGTCCGAATTTAGCCGCCGCCGCCGCACTGTCGCCGCCGCCGAGGATACCTACAGCGCCCTGGCTTACACGCTCGGCTATCTTCTTCAGAAGCTCGCGTGTGCCCACCGCGAACTGCTCAATCTCGAAAACCCCAACCGGACCGTTCATCACGATAGTATTTGCAGATTCCAGCTCCTGACGGAACCTCGCCACCGAATCCGGGCCGATGTCCGCAACCATTACATCCTCAGGAACCTGATCGTAAGGATAAACGGTTCGCGTCCCCTTTTCGGAAATCTCATTGGTAGCAATCTGGTCGATGGGGAGGAGGAGATTACCCTTAAAAGGCTCGACACTTTCGGTTTTTTCAAGAATCTGACGAGCGACATCGAACTTGTTTTTCTCGATAGGCCCGCATCCTTGGGAAATTCCCAGACTTCCGAAGAAAGTCGAAGCCATCGCGCCGCCGACCATGATTTTGTCGCACTTGTCCATAAGGGCATTAAGCAGGTTGATCTTCGACGATACCTTCGAACCGCCGATTATTGCAAAATAGGGACGTTTCGGATCCTCTAGAAGCCCAACCATGATGTCGAGTTCCTTTTTCATTAAATAGCCCATTGCTGACAAATGCATGTAATTCGTTATTCCGACAGTGCTCGCGTGAGCTCTATGAGAAGTCCCGAACGCATCGTTGATGAAAATATCCGCATGTCCGGCGATGAATTTCGCAAACTCCGGGTCATTTTTCTCTTCACCGGAGTAAAACCTTGTATTTTCAAGGAGAAAAACATCTCCCGGCAGACCATGTTCTCGGAGATTTATCGCCGTCTCGCTCAAATCGTCCGGAATAAAAGTTACCGGCCTGCCGAGAAGTTCCTCCAATCTTTTCGCAACAGGCTTCAAGGATAATTCCGGAACATACTTCCCCCCCGGACGGCCGAAATGGGACATTATTATAGGTATCCCTCCGCCCGAAATTATCTTCCGAATCGTCGGCAGAGACTCACGGATTCGACGGTCATCGGTAATCTGCCCATTCTCGATTGGGACATTAAAGTCCACACGAACCATTACTCGATGTCCGGAAAAATCGATATCATCGATAGTTTTCTTTCGTAAATGCGACATTTCATTTCTCCTTATTGAACCATCAAACGTAACATATCTACTACGCGGCTCGAAAAGCCCCATTCATTATCATACCAGGAAAGGATTTTCACCATGTTGCCGTTTATCACACGGGTGTCCCGTGGAGAAAAAATACTGCTGTGCGAATCCCCGATAATATCGCTCGAAACCACTGGATCATCGGCGATTGACAGGATGCCCTTCAAAGGCCCCTCCGCCGCTGAGCGCATCTTCTCGTTGACCTCGTCCACTGTTGTATCTTTATCAAGAACACAAGTCAGATCAACCAGCGAACCGTCGGCAACGGGAACGCGAACAGCCATGCCGTCCAGCTTGCCTTTCAGATCCGGTATCACAAGGCCAATAGCCTTTGCCGCTCCCGTAGTCGTTGGAATAATATTCTGCGCCGCTGTTCTCGCCCGCCGCAAATCCTTATGGGGAAGGTCGAGGATGCTCTGGTCATTCGTGTAGGCATGCACCGTCGTCATCAAACCATGGCGAATGCCGAAACTATCGTGCAGAATCTTCGCAACCGGTGCCAGACAATTCGTCGTGCAGCTTCCGATGGATATTATATGATGAACATTCTTGTCGTAATCCTTCTCGTTAACTCCGAAAACGAAGTCGCCATCCAGAGGATTTTTACCCGGGGCGGAAATCAGAACTTTTTTCGCGCCTGCATCGATATGCCACTGGGCCTGTTCTTTTTTCCTGAAAACTCCGGTGGATTCCAGAACAACATCGATTCCCTTCTCTTTCCAGGGCAGATCCTTAGGATCTCTCTCGGCGGAAATAGTAATCTTCTTGCCTTCGACAATTATCGCGCCCTCTTCGCTTTTGACATCCTTGTCCCAAATTCCGAATGTGCTGTCATATTTTAACAGATGGGCGAGAGTCTTGGCGTCAGTCAAGTCGTTTAGGTGGGCGATTTCAATATTTGGGTCGCCCCACGCGATACGAAACACCTGTCTTCCAATTCTTCCGAATCCATTGATAGCTAATTTCATCGTAACCTCCATATTAATTATTATTGTCTATTCGATTCTGGCGCCTTTGCCGCTGGAACCTTCCGTATCATCAGCAGAATCCTTGCCGCCTTTGCCGTCGATTATAATGGGTTCCGTCTCAGGTGGGGGAACTGGCTCTCCGACATCTGCACCGCAGAAGAATTCGCCGTAGTTCTTTTTGAAATAACTCCAGCTCATGCTGAATATCATTCGGTCGTTGCTCCATCTGCGCATCTCAAGAGTATATTCGTCCTCCTTCTGCTTAGCCTCCGTCTGATGGCAGAGGATATACGCAGTCGGTTGCATCGGCTCGGAAATCAGATCTTTCATCTGGCGGATATAGCCGAAATAGTCGTCCTCGACCCATCCCTCGAATCTCTTCTGATGGTCAACATCGACATTGTCTTTTCTTTGGGAGAAGTAGTCCTCCGGCGCGACGAGATATACGTCGTAGCCGCATCTGGAACATATCCGCGCGAGATCGCTGGTGGAGCGCCATTCGGGATAGTCATTTGTGATAGCGTTCGCAATAGTCTCTATCAAACCATCTGCGATTGCTTCCTTCAAATCATCTTTTGAGTCTATATCATAGTCGATGGGAGCTAAGAATGTCCCCAAAACAGCAATCTTATGATACTCCGGTGGGTGATAATTCTGCGGAATGCTTGAACAGCCCCCCAGTATAACAATTGATAAAACTGCTGTCAGAGCAAAGATTTTTCTCATGGCTATTTTCCCGTGAAAAGTTTTGATAGACGGATCAATTCTTCCGGAACCCGTTTGATCTTTTTGATTTCATCGGACATCTCAATGGTCTCCACTTCCGTGCCGTTAAGGGCTACCATAACTCCCGATTTGCCCTCTGCAACAGCATTCGCCGCTGTCACCCCGAAACGCAGAGAAACATACCGGTCGAAAGCCGACGGCGCGCCGCCCCTCTGAAGATGCCCAAACACTACGTCCCGGCTCTCCCAGCCTATCCTGTCCTCGATTTCGTCGGAAAGAATCTTGCCGATACCGCCGAGGCGCACGTGCCCGAATTCGTCCCTATCAACATCCTGAAGGAAAAGGGAACCGTCACGGTCATGCTCGACCTTTAACTTCGCGCCCTCACTGACCACAACAATAGCGTATTCGCGGCCCGCTTCCTTAAGTTTTCTCAAAGGATCGCATAAGTCAACATCGATATCGAAAGGATCCTCCGGCATAAGGATTATATCAGCACTTCCTGCCAGTCCAGCTTCAAGCGCTATCCATCCGGCATGCCGTCCCATGACTTCGACAACTAGCACCCGGTTATGGCTTCTTGCCGTAGTATGAATCTTGTCTATACCCTCAACCACGATGTTTATCGCCGTATCGAATCCAAAAGTAACATCCGTGCCCCAAAGGTCGTTATCAATAGTCTTCGGAACTCCAACGACTTTGAAACTATTGTCGAAACGCCAAAGCTTATAAGCCGCGCCCAATGTGTCTTCGCCGCCGATTGCGATAAGATGGTCGAGGCCTAAATCGTGGAAATTCCCTACTGCCTGCGTCATTTCATCATCATCGCTGGTGGGGTTTGTCCGGCTCGTTCGCAGAATAGTGCCCCCTTCGGGCAGAATGCCCCGCACATCGTCCAGAGTCAGGGGACGGGTATCTTTCTCCAGAAGACCCCTCCACCCGTATTTCAGGCCGACGAATTCCATATCGTGCTCAATAATACCGGCATACACCGCTCCGCGGATAACTGCATTCAACCCGGGGCAATCACCGCCACCTGTAAGAATTCCAACTTTCTTCGACACTATACCTCCTTATACGGCAAAACATTACGTGAAATTCAACACTGTATCACCCCAAAATAAAATAAATCCCTCGATAAGTCAAGGGGAATAACTGATGATTCCCTAAAAAGCCCGCTATAAACTGATGAAATCTTTTCCTTGCAGTTATAGGCAAATGCCATTAAATTACTAATCTCGAAACCTCAACCGGAGTGAAACATGGTCGCAAAAGTTCTAAAAGGTTTAACAGGAATTTCAATCCCCCAAGCGGTTGAAACCGCCGCCCTTCAAGACCCCAAAAGGCGCGCCCTGATGGTCAATATCCCCGACGGCGAACCGCGCATAATCTCCTATGGACAAATGGTGCATAGTTTCCAAAAAATCGCATCCTTCATTCAGCGCGAAGGTTACGCCGAAGGCGCTCACATCGCCCTCCTAGGCCCAAACTCCCCGGAGTGGGCGATAGCATACCTCGCAATCCAAACTGCCGGATGCACCGTTATTCCCCTCGATTCCAATCTTCGCCCTCAGGAACACAGGCATATCCTCCGCCACTCGGAAGCCAAATGCATCTTTGTTGCGAAAAATCACCGCGAAGCTCTGCACGAGGACGGCGAAGACGCCTGCACCGACCTCAAATGCTACCACCTGGAAGATCTTCCGAAAATAGTCGATAACGAAAAATATCCCCTTCCGCCGAGATACCCCAAATCCGATAATTCCCCCGCCGCAATCCTCTACACCTCAGGAACTACCGGATCGCCGAAGGGAGTTATACTTACCCATAGAAACATTCTCGCAAACATAGAAGCCATGCCCCTCCGCCTCGATCTCTACACCGAGGATAATTTTATCTCCGTTTTGCCAATGCATCACGCCTTCGAGGCCACATGCGGCTTCCTCCTTCCCCTGACCCTCGGATGCGGCATCTGCTACGCCAGAGCTCTTCGCGGCAAAGAAATTCTCGAGGATATTCAAGCCTCCGATGCCACCATCATACTCGGCGTGCCCCTACTTTTCGAGAAATTCTACACCGGTATCCATCGCGGCCTTAAAGACAAGGGCGCAGTAGCGAGCACCATGTTCAATTCCGCAATGGGCATTACCAGATTCCTCGATTCCGCCTTCAAAGGACGTTCCGGAACATCGATAATGAAACCCTTCCGCAATAAAATCGGTTTTGCCGGTCTAAGGCTAATGGTCGCCGGCGGAGCGGCAATCAGACCAGATATTGTGAAGTTCTTCACCAAATTCGGCGTCCTCTGCATTCAGGGTTACGGCCTCACCGAAACTTCCCCTGTCCTCGCGGTTCATCCAAATGGAACGGAAAAGGAAGACTCAGTCGGTCCACCAATAAAAGGTGTCGAACTGAAAATATCCACCCCCGATTCCGAAGGGGTAGGGGAGGTTCTCGCCCGCGGCGATTCCGTATTCAAAGAGTATTTCAAAAACGAAGAAGCCACCCGCGCCGCTTTCACCGAAGACGGCTGGTTTAAAACCGGCGACCTCGGTATGATAGACGACAAAGGCTTCCTATTCCTCAAAGGCCGTGAGAAAAATATCATCGTTACAGCCGCCGGTAAAAATGTATATCCTGAAGAAATCGAAGAGCACATAAACAAATCCCCCTTCATCCTCGAATCCATTGTCGTAGGCCATGTTCGGAACAACAACGAAGAGCCTTTCGCCATAATAGTCCCTGATTTCGACGCCCTCGACAGCGCCGGCAAAAGCACCAATGAAGAGGACATGGAGCTATTCTTTAAAGAAATAATTAATGAGGTTAACCAGCGAATCGCGCCTTACAAGCGTGTAAAAAACTTCAAAATCCAGCAGGAAGAATTTCCGAAGACTTCCACACGCAAAATCAAACGCTATCTATTCGACGGCAAGCGAATCGAAATCTAATGCACGAATTCCCCTCCGCGGATGTTAGAGCTTTTTAAAACCTTCATAAATGAGGCGATGCCCGACTCGAGGACAATTCTCCTCGTAGCCTCTTCCACCTCCGCTTTCATTATATTATGGAGTCTCCTTTCCGGTTGGCTCAAAATCTCAAAAGGTCTCAAAACCGGCTACACGCGCAAAATATTCCATTTCGGAATCTTCACTATGGCGGGAGTTCTGCAGATTTGCATCGGCCTGCCCGCGGTAGTGCTTTTCGGCGTCCTAACATCGACATGGGTTATATATGCCGTTTTACGAGGTGAGGGTTACCCATTCTTCGAGGCCATCGCTCGAGAATCGGACAGCCCGCGGCGCGGTTTTTTTGTGATAATCCCTCTCCTTTCCACAGCTCTTGGTGGTGTTGCGTCAAACATCCTTTTTCCCGGATACGCTATCGTAGGCTATCTTGTTGCGGGATGGGGGGATGCCATAGCCGAACCTGTCGGAGTCCGTTTCGGCAAGCACAAATACAAAGTCCCTTCCCTGGGCGGTGTCCCCGCCGTCCGAAGCATCGAAGGCTCATCGGCAGTTCTCATATCGGGGTTTGCCGCTTCCTTCATCAGCCTGATGATCATCGGTCTATCCACGGCCGATGCCCTTCTTACAGCTTCCGCTGTAGCAATGTCAGCAACTTTTATAGAGGCGATAAGCAACCACGGACTCGATAATCTGACCGTGCAAATAGTGGCGTCAGGGGTCGCGTTTTACTTTTCGAGAATGCTCTGAACTTCCTTTATTCATGAAAAAATGGTGGGGACTAATCCCCTATTTAGACGCGAGAAGAAAGCAATCAATTTTAGTGAAAACTCATCAAAATTTCGTAACACTTTATATAACAATAGATTATAGATAATTTACAATGCCAGTAAGCAAAAAAATATTCTTCAAAATCCCAAAAAGTCGTTGACATATATGGAGTTGAGAAATAATATTCTTTTAAAGGAACGTAGCCCTAATAATGCCGATGCCGATGATATCTAAAAATACGAAATTCGGAGTTTTTGTAATAATCCTTTCGATCGCAATTCTGTCGGGGTGCTCGCATAAGACCCTCTTGGATAGACCATCCGAGCCGAAACGCAAAATCACACAAAAAGAGACCGAAAATCCTGCCTATGAACTCCTGCAGGCCGCCGAAGAAGCCTATGCCAAGGGTGTTACGCATAACATGAAACGCGATTGGGCAAAAGCCACCGAAGACTTCGACGAGGCATTAAGAATAATCTCCCAGGTGGATGTTTCCGATGAGTTAGATATCTCCACTCGAACCGATTTGCTCCTTCGCGAAATCGCCTATGACTACCGTTTCGCTCTCGTGCACTCGGAGAGTCTCGATGTTACAGCCGCACCAATTGTTCTCTCGGTAGCCCTTGAAGACCGGGCTATGTCCGAAGACACTCGGCGCCGCCTCTCTGAACTTACGGGCGACCTTCCCAAAGCTCTCTCCGGCGAATTCGATTTTCCCGTGGTCTGGAACGATCGAGTTAAAGAGAAGATTATTTATTTCCAGACATCGGCCAGAGAGCCTTTTTCAATATGGCTTGCGCGTTCAGGGCGTTATCTGCCGATGATCCATGAAGTCTTCGAGTCGAGAGGCATCCCCCTCGATTTGGGATATCTTCCCCTCATCGAATCGGGTTTTGCCCCGGTAGCCTACAGCTGGGCTCACGCCATGGGACTATGGCAGTTTATAAAATCAACAGGGAAAATCTTCGACCTGAAGGTTGACTGGTGGATAGACGAACGTCGAGACCCTGAAAAAGCCACTGTCGCCGCCGCAGATTACTTCGAGAGCTTATACCGCAAATTCGGAGATTGGGAACTCTGCCTCGCCGCCTATAATTGTGGAGACGGCCGGATCGGAAGGTCGTTGAAAAGTCAAGAAGTAACGTCTTATTGGGATTTGAAGCTACCAACCGAGACTATGAACTATGTCCCCCTGTTTATGGCCGCGCTGATAATCGCGAAAAACCCCGAAGTTTACGGCTTTCACATCGAATACGAAAAGCCATATGAATTTGAGTATATTCGAGTTAACGAGCCCACGAACCTCGATCTTATTGCCCAATGCACGGACACAACTCTGGATTTCATTCAGGAACTAAACCCGGAAATCATGCGCTACTGCACTCCGCCCGATGTTACTGATTATCCTATCAGAGTGCCTCTGGAGAAGGCAAATGGTTTCGCCGAAAGATACGCCCAAATACCTCTGGAGGAAAAAACCGTTTGGGCGCGGCACAAAGTCAAAAAGGGCGAAACCCTATCTGAAATAGCGTATCATTATGGAACCAGCGTGGCCCTACTCGTTGATACTAATAAAATGTCCAGCGCTCACAGGCTAAGTATCGGCCAGGAACTCGTGATTCCAGTTTCCCCAGAAGCGGCAAAAACAATGGTGGCCAAAGGCACTCCGCCTACTCCAGCCACAACAGTGCCCTCATCCGGAACTGTAACCCATTACCACACAGTGAAAAAGAACGATACCCTCTCCGAAATCGCCGATAGAAACAACGTCCCCCTCGAAGAACTACTTCTCGCGAACAATCTAGGACGCGGTTCGATAATCAAACCGGGAATGCGGCTGACTATTCCGATCGGCAAATCAAAAACAAGCTACAAAGTTCAGTCAGGCGACACACCGAGCACCATAGCCGCTCGATTCGGAGTCCGCACCCACGACCTTCTCGAATGGAACAGCCTCGACGAAAGCTCTAAAATCTACCCCGGACAGGAACTGGTCCTTCTCGCAGGGGAGTCCCAGCAGGAACCCATGGGCAAAATTGTCCATACTGTGCAGAAGGGTGAGTCCCTCTGGATGATAGCCAAACGATATCAGGTGCATGTCTCCGATTTGATAACCTGGAACGGCCTATCCACAGAAACCACACTTCAAATCGGCCAGAAAATTCAAGTCGTGTCCAATTCCTCCGCAGGCACTGGCGGATACACTCAAAACAGGACGAAGATAACCTACACCGTCCAAAAGGGCGACAATCTCGGCAAAATCGCCCTCGCCTACGATGTCACAATCGAAGCTATTCAGCGCTGGAATAACAAGAAAGACACCCGTCTTCAAATAGGCGATGAACTCGTAATTTACAGCGATAAACCTAGCTCCTCAGGAACAGTCCATGCCGTCGAACATAGAGTCAAATCCGGTGAAACGCTGAGTCAGATTGCCGAAAAATACGGCACTACCGTTTCCGAAATCAGACTCGCCAACGGGAAATCAAACGATAACATCAGAGTGGGGGAGATTCTCAAAGTCAACTCTACAGTAGAATCGACCGAACAGGTTTCCATCCACAATGTGATTGCCGGCGAAAACCTTACTGCAATAGCGAGGAAATACGGAGTCTCCGTAAGCGATATAAGAGCTTGGAACTCAAAGACATCCGATAAAATTGTCCCCGGAGAAAAACTTACCATCAAAGGTGGGAAATCTCCCTCGACTCCGGCTAAAACCCAGTTGGTAAGGCACGAAGTCTCTGCCGGACAGACTATGAGCGGAATAGCTGTCCGCTATAGCGTCTCAGTCGAGGATATAAAAAAATGGAACAACAAGACATCGGACGTAGTTATAGTCGGTGAGATATTATCGATATATACAACCAAATCTACTAACGGCTTCACGTCCAAGCCCGAACCGATAATTCACACCGTCGCCAGTGGAGAAAACCTCTGGTCAATCGCACGAAAATATAAAACTACAACCGACGCTCTTCTGCGGGATAATTCCAGTATCGATCCGAAACTTTTGAGAATCGGAGATATTCTTCTTGTGAATCCCGATTGCAATTAGTATAATATATATCAACGAATTATGAAAATTAAAGGATAGGAGAAACATGGTTGAAAAAGGAAACGAAGTAGTAACCAAAGCCGACCTCGTCGAGAGAGTGGCCGAAATGACAGGTTTCACGAAAACCGAGACTTCCGTTATCTGCGAAGGCTTGCTTCAAGCCATCAAAGACGTAATGTCCGAAGGCAAGGACATCGAAATCCGCCGCTTCGGAACGTTCAAACTTAAAACGCGCAAACCGCGTGTAGCAAGGAACCCTCGCACTGGTGACCCAGTTCCGATTCAAAAGAGAATTGTGCCGGTTTTCAAACCTAGCAAAGCCTTCAAAGTTCTGGTTCCCCAGCCGAAGAAGAAATAAAATGGGGGAGACCTCGAAAAAAACTACTATTCCTTTATGGAGAAAGTTCCTGTTTATAGGCATTGCAGTCCTTTCCGGACTCTTCATTGCCCATGGAACAAATGTTTTCGACATTCAGGAAGTTATAGCAAACGCAACAATCCTGTGCTTGTCTTGTATTGGTATAGGTTAATAAATCTGGTCGATAATCCATTATGAAAAGAGCTATCCTACGGAGAATCGTGCAGATCCTCGGCGTGATTCTTCCGAACTCCTATTTTCGAGGATGGACTGGCGATCCCCAAATTTATCAGGGGAAACTCAAGGCGATAGTCGCCCCGATTCTTAACTGCTACGCTTGCCCATCGGCAAATGTCAGTTGCCCAGTTGGAAGCACCCAGCATTTCTTAGCAATCAAAGCAATCCCATATTACGTCCTCGGATTAGTAGGTATTGTCGGCGTCTTCCTCGGAAGAGCAGTATGCGGATGGGTTTGCCCCTTCGGTTTCCTGCAGGATCTCGAGTTCAAATTGGGCAGAAAACTGAAACTACCCCATATTAAACTCCCTAAATGGTTCGGCTACGGCAAGTTCGTCTTCCTAATCGCCCTCGTGATTATCGCACCATTGGCCACTATCCAGCCGATTATCGACGACGACACCGGCCAACCGATGACCTACGAAGACCCCGAAACAGGCAAGACCAAAGAGGTGTTCGAGCCCGGAGTTACATGGTTCTGCAAACTTTGTCCCCAAGGTGCATTGCAGGGTGGAATACCCCAGGTTCTCATAAACCCGGAACTGAAAAGGCTTCTCGGCAAAAACTACACCATGAAGATGATTATTCTCGGTGTCCTGCTGATAGCCTTCCTGATGACCAAAAGGCCATTCTGCAGGGGAATGTGCCCCCTCGGCGCTTTCCTCGGGTTATTCAACGGTGTTAGCCTTCTGCAGTTCCATGTCGATTCGAGCAAATGCAACTCATGCAAACTCTGCACTTACAACTGTCCCGTGGAACACGACATCTACAAAAGCCCCGCCGGCCACGAATGCATCCGTTGCGGAAACTGTCTCGACGCGTGCAGGCGCAACGCAGTCAGCGTAAACACAATATTTGTATCCCAAAAAGAATCGCCAATAGAAAAACCGGAGACAGCATGAGCATGAAAAAAACAGCCATACTACTAATCGCAATCGCTATAACCACATTGTTCATAGCATGCGACAGCAACGACCCCTCGGACGAAAAGGGCACCCTTCACGTAATTTCCGACCCCGACTCTGCCTCTATTTTAATCGACGGCACCCTTCAGACCGGCAAATACACGAACACAACCTTCGAACTCGATCCTGGCAACTACACAATCCGCGTCGCGAAATCGGGCTACGATTCTTCTCCAGAATCGACGACAGTAGAAATTAAAGCGGATGAAACAGATACCGCCCATTTCACACTCTCCGAGATGTCCGATACCGGCTATATCTTCGTCGATTGCCCCTACGACGATGCCCCGGTTTTCATCGACGGCATAATGGCGGGCTTTTCCAATGAATACATCGAATCCGGCGCGGGAATCAGAAATGTCCGTATCGACGGCTGGGCTTTCAATTCGGCGACAGAGACGATTGCCCTCACTTCCGGAGATACAGCTACTGTCGAAATCACACCCGCTTTCGTCAGCTCATGCCTCATCGAAGAGTTTTCCCATGTCCATTGCTCAAATTGCCCCGACGCCGCGGAAGCAGTTCAGACAGTTCTTTCAGCTTACGGTGATTCTGTCCTTGCCATCGAATGGCATCCAAACCTCGCCGGAATCGATCCCTTCCGCGCAGACAACCCGGCCATGCACGACGGCAGAGGCGCATACTACGATGTTACGGGGATGCCGCAGGTCTTCGTAGCGGGAAATGTAGTCCCCGACCCAACTTCCTCTACCGTAATAAGCTCTTCCGTGTCGAACGCCCTTTCTAACTCTGACGTCCAGAATTTCAAACTCTGGGCGCGTGTTATCGATGAAAGCAGTGTTCGAGTTAATTGCGAAGTCCAGACCGGCACTGGCACAGGCCTTTTCAAACTCGTGGTGGTCGAAAACAGCAGGCATTTCGATACAGCTCCCGGAAGCAACGGTATGACCGATTTCCACAACATCGCCCGCCGGATGACTACTTATCCCACAACAGGAACCACGGAGATAAGCTCTAACGCCAGTTTTACGATGGATTACGAAGTTCCGGAGGACCTCGGCGACGGCGAATACCATATCGTCATATGGTTCCAGAAAGATGCCGACGGCATATACACGCCGGGGGAGGCCATAACCTGTTCCCCATGCAGAGCCGAGTTCTAATCTCCCGATGCGATTATTAACCAACCGGAATAAACTTATTGATTTTCAAACGGCTGGTTGGTATAATACATAGATGTCCATCTCTCGAATTGAAACGTTGACCTCCGGAGGCTTAAATGCTCAAAATACCTCAAAATATTCATCTGGCATTTCTAATTGCGCTAATCTGCGCTTTTCCCCTTCTTGCAGATTTGGATTACGACCCGGGAATCCGCGCAGGTATAATGCCCGAAGGCGGTTTCGAAGTCTTCCTCGGAGGCGGTCATCTAACGAATCCAGGCTCATCTGAAGATACTTACCACATCGTCCTCGACCCCTCCGCACTTCCTGATGGATGGTCTGCGAATTTCTGCGCCTTCGGAAGCTGTTATCCTCTGGAGGCCACCTCGAGCCTACTCCCCGGAAGGGATACCGAGCTTTCCGTCCACGTTTTCCCCGTTGGACCTGGCGCGGGAACCGTTACTCTAATCATTTCATCGGATAGAACGGGCGACTCCGACACCATCATCTATTGGGCTTCTAACGAACCCGAAGTCCTCATAATCAACGACAGCGGGAGACCCGACGTATCCCTATGGTATTCAAACTCATTCGATAACCTGACTGCCATCGGCGGCATATTAAATAGGATAGACATTGACTTCGAAAGCCTCGACCTGAGCGATTTTTCATCTGTCCTCTGGTTCACCGGCCCCGACTACGAAGACGTCTTCGATGAAACCGACACGACCGTCCTCGCAGAATATCTCTCCGGCGGCGGAAAACTCATTTTGAGCAGTCAGGGCGCGGGTCCCTTCTGCGATGACGAGGGCTTATCGAGCTGGCACGAAACCAACCTTCACTGCGAATGGGTGGATTCCGATTCAAACCTAACCTCCTTTTACGGCTTGCCTGGCACCGTTTTCGAAGGTATCGCCGGTGCCCTCGGATGTGCCGGCGGCCCCGAAGAATTCGACCGTCCCAGCATCCTGAACCCCATCGGCACCGCAGTTCCCCTGATGAACTACGACGCGGTGGGTTCCCCGACATCTGCCATAGGCCATTATAGTGAAACGGGAAGCAAGCTTGTTTACATTCCCTTCCCCCTCGAAGCCATAAGCTCGAGCGGAATCCGTGATTCCGTCATCGCCCAATCTCTGGCCTACGTCGATGGCGCGGGCTTCATCGCGGAAAATTCCAGACTCCCCGAATCCCAGGGACTATATGCCTTCCCGAATCCTTTCAACTCGGCGGTTACAATCTCCATTTGCGATGACGTTTCCAGCGAAATGAAAATTCAAATCTTCGATATAATGGGCAACGCCATAACGTCCATCGATCCAAATTCCATTAACACCGCCGTGTGGGACGCCACCAACTCCATCGGCGAAAAGGTGCCCGCGGGCATATACTTCGCAAAAACTAACTCAGTAAACAGTCCGATAATAAAATTACTATACGTCAAATAACACTATTTCGAGAGGTGCATTAGAAATGAAAAGAATCCTTATCCTCAGTTTTATCATGTTAGTCGCGGTTTCTGCGTGTTTGGGCTATAATCGCCGGAGCATGTATGAACTTTTCACCAGTGGAACCTGCGGACCCTGTGTTTCAGCAAACACTTATCTCGACGATTGGTATCCGCTTCATATAGATGAAGTCTGTCTTATCAGATACCACACCAGCTGGCCCGGAACCGGCGATATCTTTTACGCCGCCAATCCGACTCAGAACTCAGGCAGAACATCTTTCTACAGTATCAGCGCAGTTCCCAGCGCGGTCATCAATGGTTCCGTCCTCGGTTCGTGGGTAGGTTCCGGCGATGTCGCAGTCGGCGCCGCCGGCGGATACACCCCCCTCGAAATAGAAATCATCCCCCTCGACTCCGGAAATGTCCGAATCAGCGTCATTTGCGAAGACCCAACCTATTCGGAGACGCTAAACATGTATGTCGCCCTGATCGAGGACAGCATTACTTATACTGCTCCCAACGGCCAAACCCACTTCGACGAGGTTATGCGCTACATGCTCCCCGATCACAGCGGCCAGATGATAGCCATCAATGGCGATACTACAATAACCAATCACTTCGATTTCACTCCCCATCTCGGCAACGTCTGGGATTATCACCACTGCACATATGTCGTTTGGCTTCAGGATAGAACCGGCTCGGTCAAAGAGATTCACCAATGCAATAACGCGCACGTTGATGACATGAGCGAATACGGCCACATCATCGACCACGGCCTCCTAACCCAGATGATACAGCCGCGGGATACATCGGAATTCAGTTTTGAGCTTCTCAACTTCGGCTACATGACCGATGGTTTCAACGTCTGGATGGAGTCCGAAACCCCCGGCGGCTGGTTCGTGCAGATGGATGTCGAGGGAAGTGTCGGCGATTCTACATCTGTAGATCTCCTCAGCCTCGAAACCCTCGAAGGCACACTGAAAATTTCCCCCCTCGGCGATCCGAAAACAGGCCATGTCAAAGTATTCTTCAGCCCAACTGACGACCCCGAAAGCGGTGTCGATACCCTAAAATTTTCCGTCCTTGCAGGGGGAGACCTTCTTTATGTAGTAAGCTCTGCCGCAGTCGAGAACATCGATTATTACATCGACCTTTTCGAGGATAACGACGTCAGCTACGGACTCTGGAATCAGGGCGTCAACGGCCATCTTCCCGACTATTCGGATATGCGCTTCGACGCCGTCCTCTGGCACGACGAATACAACACTATCGACGGCATGAACGAAATCGAACGCCCAGCCCTTCGCGATTATCTTAACAACGGCGGCAAGGTATTCATCACATCATCCGGTCTCGGCACTGCCCTCGGCTCCTTGCCGGCATTCTATATGTTCGTCCTCGGCGCACAATATCAGGGCACGGAATACAATCCAACAACCGCCACCGGAAGCGGTTTCACCGGCACGGAATTCACCCATCTCAACCTGACTCTCCCCGGAAGCGGCTACAGCGGCGACAAATTCACTCTCTACGGCGGGGTATCCGAGGGCATCCTCCGTTACGGTTCCGGCGCGACATGCGGCCTCAAGAAAGATTTCGACGGCGGCGGAAAACTCGTATATATAGGCTTCGACCTGAGCGCAGTTGCGAACGAAACCCAGCGCGACGATTTCTGGGATGCCCTTCTGGATTACTGGGGCGGTCTCGGTGTTGCCGACGCCAAACTCCCACGCAAAGAAGCCTTGATTTCTGCTATGCCAAACCCCTTCAACAGCAGTGCTACCATCGAAGTCGAACTACCCCAAAACGGACATGTTGCAATCGAGGTCTTCGATGTTACCGGCAGAAAAGTGGAGGAAATCCACAACGGCATGTTATCTGCGGGAGTCAATAGTGTTAGATGGAACGCCGAAGAACAATCCAGCGGCATTTACTGGATTAGAATCACCGGCGATTACTCCGCTCAAACAAAAGCATTACTGCTAAAATAGGAGGCCGAATGCATTACCTAAAATCGACAATACTAATCCTTATCGTTCTTGCCCTTACGGTGAGCGCGAGCGAGGGGCAATTCCCCGATTTCAAATCTAAGGATATCGACGGAAACGATTTCGCCCTTGCTGAATTTCTTGCGGACGGCCCCATTATACTGACCTTCTGGGCGACATGGTGCAAACCATGTCTCAAAGAACTCGGCAAACTCACCGAAATGGAAGAGTTTCTGACCGACCACGGCGTTCGTGTCCTTGCTATAAACACCGACGGCCCGCGAACCCGCGGCAAAGCCAAACCCTTCGCGAGCAAGAACGGCTGGGATTTCACAATAGTCTTCGACACCGACGGCAGTATCAAAACCCTCGCAGGAGTAGCCGAGATACCCGAGATGTTCATCCTCTCGACCGAGGGAAAAATCCTGCATCACCACGTCGGCTACAAACCGGGGGACGAGGTGGAATACAAAGAACAGATCGAAGCCCTGTTTCCCATAGACGTGCTCGAAAAGTCAGTCCCGGAGGATGATGTTGCGCAGTAAGATTCTTCTTGCGGCGCTATTACTGATTCCAGCTCTGTTCGCCTTCTCCCTTACCGGAAGGAACGTCCTCGAATACCGCGCCGCCGAGGCCGATAAGGGCAACAGTTTTTTCGAAAATAGGCTTGATCTTCGCATGAACCACTCCGACATAACCCTCGGACTGACATACGAAGCCATGCAACCCTCCCGGGAAACAGCTCTGACCCGACCCGACAGCACATATACCGATGTTACTCAGCGATGGGCTATGTTCCGCCAGGATGCTTTCGAAATAACCGCTGGCACCTTCATGAGCACCCTCGGCAACGGCCTTCTTATCGATGCCCGCGAACGGCGCGAGCTTCAGCAGGATCATCATCTCGACGGCGCTAAAGTCCTTGTCCGCGCCCTCGATACTGATCTCAATTTCATCGCCGGCCTCGCGGACTGGGACAATAAAACACGCTTCATCGGCGCGGAAATCACATCGAACCGCAAATATCTGCCTATCGGTGCCGGATACATCCGCTACGATGTCGATGGCGGTAGCTTATTGCCCGACATGATAGGCGAAACCTACGAAATCCACGCCACTCCCGAATACGGCCCCGTCGCCGCGAATTTCCGCTACGCCCAAACATGGCGCGGCCCAACCAGCGGGGGAGTGGATCACACCGGAAGCATAATCCACGGCTCCCTGTCAGGATTTTTCGGGCCGGTAACCTTCTTCAGCGAATTCGTTGCTTCGGATAGTTTCATTGTCAAAGGCTACGGCGAGGACTACGTTACCCTGCCTCTGATCGTCCATCAACCGAGTTACACCCTCATGAGCAGGCATCTCGCTATCCTCAATCCCCGCGAAGTTACCGCCTTTTCCGGCGAACTGGGCATTTTCCCCGTCTTCGATGTCGAGATAACCGCCTCCTTCGCCATGGTCGATCATCCTGTCGATGCCAACGACTACACCGAAGCATACTTCCAGGCCTTCCGCGAGTGGGATAACCTCGCCCTCCGCGGAATATACGAAATACAGCTTCCCGGCGAAGAAGACCCTACCCATAATATTGTCGTCGAGCCTCTCTACTACTTCAACGACCGCGCCAGTCTTATCCTGGATTTCGAGTTCCAGTCCGGCGTCGAGTTCGACGAAAAGGCCACTAACCTCTACGGCCTCGCGGAATTCACCCTCTCGCCCTACGGCGCGATTGGTGTCGAAGGAGGAAGCATTCAGGAGTGGAGCCTCGAAAACAACAAACTCGAGCCGGAGAATTTCGTCCGGTTCTACATCGACGGCGACATCGCAAAGAATCACAAGCTCACCCTCGCATACGGCAAACGCCCCGGCGGCTTTACCTGCTCCGGAGGCACATGCCGAATGGAACCCCAGTTCGAGGGTTTCGAGCTGAAACTATCTTCGAGCTTCTAAAGGCCAGAGGCCGTCGTAATGGCGGCCTTTTCCACCAATTTGAAAATAGCCCATCTAAATATCATCTTCCTCATTTCCGCGCAAATCCTCTTCGGATGGACCCTCGTATTTGAAACCACCGGCAAACCCCTGCCCGAGATGGAAACGCGAATTCGCAATCAGATTGAAGAATTCTCCCAAAAAGTTTCCGGCTGGGATGATTCCACCGACACAATCCGAGTCAAAATAGCTTACACCCGAAGTGAATTCAACGAAGCCACCTACGGCCTGATGCCCGATTGGTCTATAGGCGCGGCGGATCCCTCTTCGAATACAATTATCCTCTTTTTCCCCGAGAGCAGTAAGTCGCCGAAAGCAATCGAGCTGGTCAAGCACGAGATGGCGCATATTCTCCTGCACAAAGCCCTCGACGACATCCCCATTCCCCGATGGTTCGACGAAGGTTTTGCCCAATGGGTCTCCGGGCCTATCGAGCAGGGACAGGCCATTCGTTTGGCCATGGCGAATCTCACGGGGGAGAGCGTCAACCTTTGGGAACTGGAGACGGTCAATTCCTGGAACCACATCCGCGCGGAATTGGCCTACGCCGAAAGCCGAGCCGCCTTCGATTACCTCATGTCCACCATCGACGGCAACATCTACGGGCTAATCCGCTCGATAAACCGCATGGACGACTTCGCCGACGGATTCGAAGATTTCACCGGCACATCCCTGGTGAATTTCTACCGTCACTGGGGCAATGTCCGACTGCAGAAATTCAATTGGAGCTTGATATTGCTCGATTGGCGCACTATCTTTGCAGTGATAACAATCCTTTTCCTCATCGGCGGAACTATTAAGCTCATCCGTAACAAGAGGAAAAAGGGCGAAGAAGACTGGGAGCACCCCATGAGCATGGAAGCGGTCGAAGAAAGGGAGCAGGACTAAGAGATGGCAAAAAAAGCCCGTCATAAGCTCGAGAATCTTGTCCTGGCGGTGATGCTGGGCATCGTGCGGCTCTTGCCCTACCGATGGTCTGTCGGCCTTGGCGGGGGGATAGGCGGCCTCCTCTGGCGTCTTGGAATCCGCACAGATGTCTCACTGCGCAATTTCGAACTCTGTTTCCCCGGCACCGACACCAAAGCCGCCCGCAAAATCCTTCGGGAAAGCTACCGCAACTTCTGCAGAAGCATGGTCGAATTCGCCCTGCTTCCAAAACTCAAAGGCAAAACCCTCGAACACGTCGAATTTTCCGGCCTCCACGAAGCCCTCGATATGGCGGAGAAAGGGGAGGGAATGCTCCTAGTAACCGGCCACTTCGGAAGCTGGGAACTTCTCGGTGCGGCTCTCTGCGAAGCCGGGTTCCCCCTCGATTTCCTCGTCGGCGAACAGACCAACTCCACCGTGGACGACATGATTAACGGCATCCGCTCCGAAGTGGGTATCGGCATAATCCACATGGGAGTCGCGGCGCGCGGCGTGATAAAATCAGTCCGCTCCGGCCGCGCAGTGGCGATGCTATCGGATCAGGACGCCGGCAAAAGCTCCACAATCGTTAAATTCTTCGGCCACCCCGCCGCAACTCCCGGCGGCATAGGCGCTTTCGCAATCAAGCTTAAATGCCCCATCATGACCGGCGGGATAATTCGCCAATCGAACAAAACAAAACACATCGCCAAAATCGAAATCCTCCGCCCGAACTACGACAACCTGCCGGACGACAAAGATCTCGCCATTGCGCAAATAACTCAGGCCTATACCGACCGCCTCGAAGAAATCGTCCGCGATAATCCCGAAATGTATTTCTGGCCTCATCGCCGGTTCAAAAGCACCCTCGGATACAAATAACAAAGAAATCTACATGATGAGATTAATCCTATTTTCGATAATCCTCCTCGCCCTTGTCATGACCTCTTGCGAAAACCCTTCCGCCAAGGTCGATCCCGATTCGGACATCTCGAATTTGGCTGATGTAACCTACGTCGCTATGGATCCTGATGGCGGCCTCAAATCGGTAGCCTTCGCGGATTCTGTTGTCGATGGCGATTCCGTTCTCATTTATCGCGAAATGGGCATCGATGTAGTATGGGAGATGGAGGTTATCTTCCGCAAATCCCCATGGCGTCCTATTTACATGATGGTCTATTCCGAATCCATTCAGGGCGAACTTTTCTGGGATGGCAACCATGTAACCGGCGACGCCATCGACGAAAACGGCGATGATCAAACAATCGACAAGAGCATCGACGGCCTATCCATCCACGCGTGGTTCCTTCAGGCGGCCTTTCTGGGCTTCCCCTTCGAGCAGGAAGACAGCTACATGGAATTCCAGATGATAACTCCCCAGCTCACAGATTTTCCATACAAAGCAGAACTCACGGGCACCGAGGGAGTCGGCACCTCGACAAAATGGTTCAACTGCTACAAGCTCGCAATCGACGGACGCGGTGTTTACGCCCCCTTCACTCCCGATGTCCGCGTTTTCCATCGGGTCGATGAGCCGCGAATTCCAATCCAGCTATGGGTCGAGGGCGAAGGCGCGGTCTTCGAATGGTTCGCGGATTCCCTCTGAGGTTACCGTGCGCTTCCTTTACGTGTCATTTCATCTCATTCCATTGGCGTAATCATCTAATATTAGGCTTTTGCGGAAGATAATTCCTTCTGTCTAATTTTCGAGACAGGAATTTTTGATGAAAAAGTGAATGTAGGAGGATAAAAAAGTTGCGTAGGGGCAAAACATAAGTGCGTAGAAACAAAATATTATTGCGTAGCAAAAAAAATAATTGCATAGAGGCAAAGTTAGATTGCGAAGACACTAATTAAATTTGTGGAGCAACTAAATTTTCTTGTGGAGAAACAAATTTGAATTGTGGAGAAACCAAAAAAAATTGCGTAGAGAACGTTTCCAGATATGTAAAATCTCCCAAATTCTGCCGGATGATAGAAGTCTGGTGCGTGATGAATGCTATTCTGTTTTGAAGAGTCAGTCTCAGGTATTGAAAAACGCCCCGCCCAAATTGAGCGGAGCGTTTTTTGGGCTGGTTCATCGTCCAGCTATTTGACTAACAGAACTTTCGATGTAATCTTCTTCTCGCCGACAGTCGCGCGAACAAGATACACGCCGCCGGGCACATCCGCGGAGGGTGTCCAGGAGCGGACAATCTCCTCCGAAGCTTGCAGGGTCTCGACGAGACGGCCGGTAACGTCGAAAATCTCCACTTCCGCGCCGGCTGGTGTGGCTATCCTGCAAGCCGAGTTAAAGGGATTCGGCCAGGTGTGAATCGCGGCGTTGTTCGGCTTCCGAATATCCTCGGAAATATTTGAGACGGAGTAGTCGATTAGTTCAGAACTGCTCCAGGAAGTGTCCGTTCCGTTGAAATTCCACCCCAGCGATTTCACCGTGCCAATATCCTCCGCCATCCAGCTATGATTACCGAAACTCGATCTTCCATAATACATAGTATCTCCGGCCAGAGTTACCAGGGTTGTTATCGAACCTTCCATGCTCATTTTAAGGCAGTCTGTGAAAATGCCCGCGGGGACAGTAACGTCCTCCATCACGAGAGCAGTGTTTGTATATGTGAGGTTCTGTTCGTAATCCATGCCCCCTTCGATCCACGACGAGTCTTGAGAAAAGACTATCCATGAATCTCCAATATCGAAGGACGAAGGCATGAACAATAATTCCATGATATATGATGTATCGGCAAAGTTCAGGCCGTAGAGGCCATCAGGACGGAACTGGTAATACATGGTATCGACTCCGGATGCGCCCGAGGAGCTTATCAGCCATGTTTCATATCCCATGAACATCTCCGTTCCAATCACGGTTGTCGTCATGGTTGAAATACCCGATTCGCTCGAATCCTCCATGGTCCAACTGTTGCCGATTGACATGGGATAATAATCTTCGGGACTAAGAGCAAGGACGCATGTTGCGATAAGAATTAATACTAAAGCCCAATAATGTCTCATTGTCTCCTCCTGATTTGTTGTTATCTAATAATAACTTAAGATACAAAAGTCGAAGTGTCAACCCTTAAAATAACGGGATCGATTAAGCTACATAAAATAACGCCCCCCTCGAGCGAGAAGGGCGTTCTTTGAATCGGTATGTCGTACAGCTATTTTACTAACAGGACTTTCGACGTGATTTTCTCCTCGCCGACAGTCGCGTGAACCAGATACACGCCGCCGGGCTCATCCGCAGAGGGTGTCCATGAGTGCACAATCTCTTCCGAAGCGGGAAGAGTCTCGACGAGACGTCCGGTAACGTCAAAAATCTCCACTTCCGCGCCGATGGGTGTGGCTATCATGCAAGCCGAGTTGAAGGGATTCGGCCATGCGAAAATCGAAACATCATCGGGCCTGATGATTTCCTCGTCAATGTTTGCGAAATTGTATTCTAATAATGCGGATGATGTCCATATCGTGTCGCCCTCGATGATGTCCCATGAAATGTCTTTCACAGGTCCGACATCTTCAGCAATCCACATGTATGAACCGAAAGTGCTCATATCCGAATAAACTGTGTCGGTTCCCATTAGAACGTTTATTTTCCATATCCCATTATTGCCAAGTTTCAAGCAGTTTGAGAACATACCGGCAGGGATATTGCAGTTTTCCAATTCAAGTGCGGTAGCGAACATGTTCATTTGGAGGTAGTAATCCAACCCGGTCTCAGTCCAGGTGCTGTCGACTTCCATCATCGTCCAATCATCGCCGATATCGAACGACGCCGGAAGCACAAACATCTCGATATTAGCACCCTCGCTGAAAATAATCTGGTGGAGGCCAGTTGGTCGCATCTGGAAATAGATCGAATCTCCCTCTTCATCACCCTCGTCGATATAGAGGAAGGATTCGTAGCCCAAAATGGTCGCAGTGTCGGTTATTGCGGCCGTCGATGTGTCGATGCCATCCGCTGAGGAATCCTGGGAAGTCCAGCTGTTCCCGATTGCCATCGGGAAATAATCGTCAGGACTAAGGGCCATTGCGCAGACTGCAATTGTCAGAAAAACTAAAGTCGCTGAATACTTCATAATTTCCTCCTTGTTTCTTGTTAACGGTAAACAATTTAAGATAAAATTTACAGAGTGTCAATGATTAAATGGACTAAGACTCATGTAGTATTAAAAAACGCCCCGCGCTGATCGAGCGGAGCGTTTGAAGTCAATTTGCGCTCAAATGCTATTTAATGAAGAGGACTTTCGAAGTGATTTTCTCCTCGCCGACTGTGGCGCGAACCAGATACACTCCGCCGGGCACATCCGCAGAGGGTGTCCAGGAGCGCACAATCTCCTCCGAAGCGGGCAGAGTCTCGACGAGACGGCCGGTAACGTCGAAAATCTCCACTTCCGCGCCGGCTGGCGTGGCTATCCTGCAAGCCGAGTTAAAGGGATTCGGCCATGTGTGAATTCCGGAAATCTCAGGTTTATCTATCCCTTCAAATATATTTGTAACAGAGTAGTCGATTAGGTAGGTGTAGTCCCATGTGGTATCGCCTTCCTCGATATCCCAATCCAGTCCCTTTACTATACCAACATCCTCTCCCAACCACATGGAGCTTCCGAACGTGAAGGACATGCTGTATAGGGTATCTCCTCCCATCATCATGTAGTAATCCATGACCCCTTCGGAAAGAATATGAAGGCAATTGGAGAATGAACCGGCTGGGACGGTCTGATTTTGAAATCCCGCGGCGGTAGCTGTCATCTGGAAGAACTGGGAATAATCCATGCCTTCTTCGCTCCATGTCGTGTCTTTGGTGAACATAATCCAATCGTCCCCGATGCTGAAAGTGCGAGGCATATATTTTATTACCATCATGAAGTCTTCATCCTCCTCGCTTACGCCGTATAAACCGTCTGGCCTAAGCTGGAAATAGAAAGTGTCGGCTTCGTCTTCATAATAATCCACGGCAATGAAAGACTCGTAGCCCATGTGGGTGGCTGTTCCAACGATAGTGGAAACGGTAGTGTCCATGCCCCAGTCGCTGGAATCCACAGTTGTCCAACTGTTTCCTACTTGAAGGGGATAGTAATCCTCGGCGGAGATGGCCATCATGCTAACAGCAAGAGCCATAATCAACAACAAATACGCAAACTTCATTTCCTTCTCCTTGTTTTTGATAGATGTTCACTTAACTAAAATTAATCTTAATATTGAAGAAAGTCAAGAGAATAAAAATAAATGACCAAGCGGTCATTTATTCCTTGACTTATGTTCCTTCAAATCGTATTGTCTAAGTAGAAATGATAACTTCTAACAAGGAGAGCAGATGAAAGAATATACCAATCTCGCCCTGGAAGCCGCCAGAGGCGCGGGCGCGGACTTCGCCGATATGCGTATCGTCGAAGAGCGTCAGAACAGGGTATTCGTCCAGAGGCGGTCTCTCAAACTCATCGATGAGACCGAATCCTTCGGCTACGCAATCCGTGTGCTGATTAACGGCGCATGGGGTTTTGCATCCAGCACGAAGCTGAATAAGGAAGAAGTCGTGGCGACGGCTCGAAGAGCGGCCGCCATCGCAAAAGCTTCCGCTAAAGTCCCAAAAGACACCCCCGCAGTGATGGCTCCTGAATCGAAATATGTAGATACTCAGGTAGGCCCCTGCGAGGAAGACCCCTTCAAAGTATCGAACAAAGAAAAAGCCGAACTTCTGCTCGCCTGCACCGATACAATGCTTAACCAGCCTAATATCGTGATGGCGGTGGGGTATCTGCAGTTCATCAAGATGCACCGAATCATCGCCAACAGCGACGGCAGTTACCTTGACCTGACAAACTATTTCGCCAACCCCCATCTGGGATGCTACGCCGTTGATGGTAACGAATCGCAGGACAGAAGCTATCAGGGCGGTGCGAAACAGGCGGGTTACGAGTTCATCCGCGAAATTGACCTCGCCGGCAACGCCAAAAAGTGGGCGGAAGAAGCCCTCATCAAATGCAGAGCCGAAGACACTCCCAGCGGCGTCATGGACCTCGTGCTCGACCCGATGCACCTCGCCCTCACCATGCACGAATCCGTCGGCCACCCCACCGAGCTGGACAGAATCCTCGGCTGGGAAGCCAACATGGCCGGCAGAAGCTTCGTCAAACCGGAGTTCGTGGGCAATCTTCAGTATGGCAGTGAAATCGTGAATTTCACCGCGAACAATGTGCTTGAAGGCGGTCTCGGAAGCTGGTTCTACGACGACGACGGCGTCAAGATGCATAAATTCGCAATGGTCAAAGACGGCGTCCTAAACAGTCTCGGATGCACCCGCGAAACCGCACCCATAATAGGCTGGGAGCGTTCCAACGGATGTTGCCGCTCCGACGATTTCGAACACTTCCCAATCAACCGTATTCCGAACCTCTACCTCGAACCGGGCAAGGACGATTCCGTCACGCCCGGCGACCTTATCTCCGGAGTGGATAAGGGAGTTTACATAGAGGGCATGGGAAGCTTCTCCATCGACCAGATGCGCAATAACTTCCAATTCGGCGGCGATATGTTCTGGATGATAGAGGGCGGAAAGATCACCAAACCTCTCAAAAAGGTAACATATCAGGCCCAGACTACCCAGTTCTGGAACAGTTGCGATGGCCTCGCCGGTAAAGATTACTGGAAACCCCACGGCGTAATGAACTGCGGCAAGGGCGAGCCGATGCAGGTTATGAGAATGACCCACGGAGCAAGCCACACCCGATTCCGCAACATAAATGTAGGAGGTGCGAAGATATGAGAACTCAAAACGAGATAAAGCAGATCCTCGACAGCATCCTTACTAAAGTCCCCGGACTGGAGACACAGGTCAGTTACTCCGGCGAGAAAAACCTCGCCACGCGTTTCGGCGAAAACTCCATTACCCAAAACATGGGGGGAGAAGTCGAGAACCTGAGAATCCTGGTCTATAAAGGCAAACGCTCTGGAAGCTACGAAACCAACCGTTTCGACGACGAATCCCTCAAACGCCTCGTAGATATCGCCGTTGCCATGGCCGAAGATTCCCCCGAAGATCCGGAATACGTGCCTCTTCCCGGCCCTCAGGAATATCTCGATATGCCTGAAGGCTGGAACGACGATGTGGTCGAACTCGGCCCGGAAGCCATCGCCGAAGACATCGGCAAAGTGGTTTCTGCGGCCAAAGCAAAGGGTTTCCGCGCCAGCGGGCTTTTCGAAGCTCAGGCGGAAGTCAGCGCAATAGCCAACACCAACGGCCTCTTCGCATATGACCGATCTTCGGACGTAACCTACTCGACAACAGTCCACGGCCCGGTAGGAAGCGGCAAGGCGGAAGTTTCGCGCAATTCCTTCGGCGAGATAGACATCGACAAGATGGTCCAAACCGCTATCACCAACGCCGAAATGGCGCAAAACCCCGCCGACATCGAGCCGGGAGATTACACGGTAATTTTCGAACCCAGCGCGATGCTCGAATTCTTCGCATTCATGGCCTGGAATATGGGCGCTCGTGACGCCGACGAGGGCACAACAGTCTTCGCAGGCAAAGTGGGTGAAAAGCTATTCTCCGATAAACTCAATATCAGCCTCAAAACCGATGTTCCGGAACTTCCAGCCCCCATTTTTGGCGATGCCGGTCTTGCTGTCGAGCCTCGCAAATGGATCAAAAACGGTGTCCTCGAAAGATTGCGCCACGGCCGTTTCTGGGCGGAGAAAAAAGGCGTGGAGCCTGATCCCACTATGTTCCCCGTGTTCATGGAGGGTGAGGACAACACGGTCGATGACCTCGTAAAAAAGTGCAAACGCGGCCTGCTGGTGAAAAATCTCTGGTATATCCGCTACGTTGACCGCAGGGAACTTCTTCTGACGGGCATGACTCGCGACGGAGTCTTCCTCGTCGAGGATGGTAAAATCGTAAAACCGGTCAAAAACCTACGCTGGAATGAATCGCCCATAGTTTTCCTGAACAACATCGTGGCCATGTCCAAACCCGAGAGGGTGGGTCATTACGCCATGCTCCCGGGAGTTATGAGCGAGGGATTCACCTTCAGTTCGAAAACCGAGTCTCTCTAAGAGTCAGATTTATATCAAACAAGAAAGAGACGTGTTTCGGCACGTCTCTTTTACTATACAATATTAACATCCAATAAGATAACGAAGATAGTTAATGCATATTATTATTAGAATAATAGTAACTATCAGTATCATAATGCTATAAATATTGTTATCTTATTGCATCCCGTAGAACTTCAATATACTGCCGCGCTTTGTCCGCCCTTTCGTAATCGGCTCTGGCGGCGTATCTTTCCATATAGGCTATTGCGCTGTTTTGCTGTCCCAAAGTAAAAAGGGCCGCCGAATAATTTCTATTGAACCCGAAATCCATAGGCTCGACTGCTACCGCACTGTCGAGATAAGCGAAAACGCAGTCATAATCTCCCTCCGCGAAACAGACAGAAGCAGTATTGTTATAATAATTACCTATGTATCCGCCCAGATCGCGAGCTTTCTCAAATGCTTCCCGAGCATCGTCGTATCTGCCGTATCTGAGAACGGCGGTGCCCCAATTCGTGTGTATAGAAGGTGTTCTCGAATACAGACGAACCGCGCCCTCGTAAGTTTTGCGCGTAGTCATAGAATCGGTCACGATGCTATTGTAATTCACATAAGCCGCCGCGAGAAGGGCCGCGGTCAGACCTCCGGTATATTCGGCCGGCATAGGCTCTTCCGGGTCGGAAAGCCGAATCATCTCCCGTTCAAATCCTTTATTCACGGGGAACTGCACAAATTCTGCGAGGGAACCGTCCTCCGATTCTACAGCCGAGGTTATCCGTGTTATCTGTGGGGCGTCGGTAGTTACCAGCAATGAGATTACTACCGAAATAAACCATGGGTCGATATCTGCCCGTTCATAGCCCTGCAAAGCGAACCAGGAGGCACTTTGAGTATTTCCAGCAATTCGATTCGCGGAAATCATATATATATAAGGCATTGACAAATGCCCGTATTTATCGATGTTCTCGTTTGCCCAGAACCAGATTCTATCGTAATTATATCTATGCCGGGGGTTGTTGTAATATATCTGGGCGAGCCTTAGTTCATGGGGCTTGCGCTCAAAGTAAGCTGTTTGCTGGGCGAGAAGAGTTGCTTCGCCTTTTGCCCTTCCGCGCCTTGTATCGGCATTCAAATATAACCAGGTCGAAAGAGTCAATGTGATAAGCATGGCAAACATAACGGCCGTGCGCTTTTCAGCCTCAAACAAGGCAAACGCTCCGGCAAGACTGAGGGGGAGGAGCATCATCACCGCGAAATCCCAATCCAATCCGCCAAAATCAAGCTCCAGAGAGGCGACAATCAAAACCGCGGGCAATGCCAGCCAGCGGAAGATATCCGCGGATCTCGATATATCCCGCTTCATGAAAATCAAAGCAACTGCCGGGGATGCAATGAAAAGAAATCCCAGAAGATTAAGCCAATATGTTCCATCGCCAAAGTGCGATGGATTGGCATACAGAAGGAGTTTCTCCCCGAAAGGCAAATTGAAAAAGAACCCTCCAGCGTAGTAGATCAGCATGCCGACGAGCGAAATTCCCACAATGATCTTGCTGTAATGTTTTTCGCCCACGAATGCTGTAGCAGTAAGCAGTAAAAACGCAAGGAGCGGGTTCAAGAGAACCGAAGCGACGATAAGAAGATACGCCAATTTGGGTTTCTTTCCATCGCGAATAGAAAGGTAAAATTCTGTAAGTCCCGTAAAACCAACAAGATAGGGCAACGAATAGAACTCGAGATGGGTGAAAAGGAGAAATCCGCCAGAAAATGCTAAACCAATAAATACCAATAACTTGCGAAAAGTATCACCCTTCAGTTTCCCAGCGAAACGATATGCCATCGCCACAAAAATCCCGCCCAGGGTGGCGTTAAAGTATTCCAGTATTGTCGCGGAGCTTCCTGCCGCTGTTTGTGTTGGATTGGGTAATATCCAGGATAGGACACCAAGGGCAATTCTATGGATAAATGCCGTCGGAATATGATACCAGCTTAGCGACTCCGTTTCCGGAAACTTTACGATTATCCCGGTGAAAAGATGGGAATCCCCCCAGAGAAAGCTTTGGGAACGAAAAAAATAGAGAAATGCCGTCCCTATAACAAAAACCCAGAAGGTCCTGCAAAATGAGGATTTGCAAAAAAGCGATTTAGAAATCTTATCTAAAAGAAAAGATACAAAATCAAGGCTCTCCGAAAAGAAAAGCGCGAGAAAAAGTCCCCAATAAGCTATCTGCAACCCAAGGGGCAAGAAAAAAGGGTTGGAAAATCCCCATAACTTTCCCGGCCAAAAATAACCTGCAATTGTAAGGCAGGCTATCAGAAGCAGGACAAAATGTCTGCCGGAAAGCTTCATCCGCCGTAAATCTCCTCCACTACGGCCTTTGCCGCCCGCTTTGAAGCTCCTGGAGCTCCCAGAAGTTCTCGAATACTCTGCAATTCGGCGATTTTTGCAATTCGCGTTACTTCATCGATTAGATAAGGTTCAACGGCATTAGCAAGGTTCTCAGCCGTGGCATCTTTCTGAATGAATTCCGGTGAAACCTCTTTGCCGGCAACGAGATTTGACAGCCCGATAAACTCTGTGCGGACAAATGAGCGATAAATCCCAGCGGATAAGGCATCCGTGCGGTAAGTTATGACGTGGGGCAATCCCGCCAGAGCGCATTGTAAAGTCGCACTTCCCGAACAGCAGAGTGCCGAGGTTGAAGCGAACATGGCATTGATAGAATCCCCGTCGATAACAGTCAAATTCGCAACATCGAAATCGAAGAGGTAATCTGGAAGCTCCGAGGCTTTTGCGATGAGTCCGTTCAAAACCGGAATTCTCCCTTTGAGAATCTGGTATGCCTCTATCATGACATTCAGCAGGCGCGATACCTCTTGCTTGCGGCTTCCGGGGAGCATTAGCAGAATAGGCTCCCGCAAATCATGTTCCGCGCGGAATTTGGGGGGAGGGGTGGTTGACCTTACTTCATCGACGAAATAGTGGCCAACATAGGTTACGGGGACACCTTCTGCCCAATAAAGTTCCTCCTCGAAGGGGAGGATAGTGAGCATTCGTGAAATCGATTTCGCCAGCTTCTTGATTCGACCGGGTTTCCACGCCCAAACCTGTGGCGAAACATAATATACAACCGGAATCCCCCGTTTGGAAAGCCTCTCCGCAAGACGAATATTGAATCCCGGATAATCTATCAGAACCGCGCCTTCTGCTCCGCGCTCGACAGCTGTCTCTGCAAGAGAATCCATCCTGCGGAACATCTCCGGCAAACGTCCGACTACGTCGCGGAAGCCCATAATTGAAAGCTCAGAAACAGGAGTGAGAATTTCTACACCGGCACGTTTCATCTTTGCACCGCCGTAGCCCCACAGTTTGATATTCGGGTGGAGTTCGAGAATTTCTTCGGCTAAAGGCCCGCCAAGAGCATCTCCGGAGGGTTCGCCAGCTACAATTAAAAGACTATTGCTCATTTATCGATGCTATCGAGAATCTCATCCGCAAGGCGAAGGGCTTCCAGACCGCGTTTGCCGGAAACTAAAGGTTCTTCGCCGGTCTGAACACAATGAATAAAATGTTCGAGTTCTGTTAAAAGGGCATTTTCCTGAGGCACTGGTATGTTCCAGCGATAGACTCTTTCGTCGTTCGGCAAGTCGAAACTCTCAGCATCCACGGGAGCATCAACTCCGGAACCAGAAAGTGTCGCGACTTCCACCTTGCCCCCAAAATCGAGGCCGACATAAGCACCCGGAACGAAAAACCGCATCTTGCGCATATTCGTCAATGACATCCTGCTCGCAGTAAGGTTTGCGACACATCCGCCCTCGAATTTCAGACGAACATTTGCAATGTCCGGGCTGTCGGTCAAAATCTTGCTTGCCGACGCGTCCATCGAAACGACAGGTTCCTCGATAATAGCAAGGATCAGTTCCAAATCGTGAATGAGAAGGTCGTGAATGACAGAAACATCCGCGCCTCGTCCGCGAAAGATAGTAAGCCTATGAGATTCGATAAAACGAGGGTTGTTCAAATACTCCCGCGCTACAGAAAAAGCCGGATTGAAATGCTCGACATGACCCACCATCATAATCTTGCCGGCAGATTTAGCGGCAGAGACCATTTCCGAGCCTTCTGAAGTAGTATCTGCAATAGGTTTTTCCACGAGGACATGGCATCCGGCAGAAATAGCCTTCTCTGCAATCTCACGGTGCGAAGCTGTGGGGGAGGCAATGACTGCGGCTGAACAAATATCGAGTAATTCGGACAAAGAGTCGAAAGCACTTGTGCTATACTTGGATGCAATTTCTGCGGCTCTTTTTGGGTCTGTATCGTAAACACCCACAAGGTCCGCAGTTTCAAGTTCCGAGAGGAGTTTTGTGTGATAATTTCCCAGATGTCCGGTTCCAATAACGCAAACTCTAACTTTATCTGCCGACATTATCTACCTCTCTTTGGAATGATTGTCTTTTCAAGATTGTCGAGGATTAACTCGTGTTCGTTAAAATCGATTCTTCCATCTGCCATGGATATCTTCAAAATGTCCGGAATAAGCTCGAAACGGTATTTATCGATTCTCCCTTCCCTTTCAGCAATTTCCAATTCGTTAAAAACAACTTGGAACCTCTCTGTTTCCCCTTCCGGCAAACGGGATAATAAAAGAGAGCGAAGCCTTTTAACTTCGCTCTCAGAAGAAACTGCAGTTGCCGCAAAATCATCCCCGTCGGCGCGTCGAACTTGAACAACAGTATCTACTGCATCCCTTTCGGAAACCATGTCATTATTAGAAACAGCCCAATACATGCCATATATTGCAAGCATCGAAACAACAGCCAGAGAGAATAGAACTACGAGTAAAAGTCCAAGCTTTCCTCGAGCTCCATATGTCATTTACTTATCCTGACTTGAAGGGGGAGGTGTTTTGGGCGTCGAAGTCCCCCTATTGAGCGAGCTTTGCTTTGGAACACTGAGTTTGGCAGGTTTACTCGACCTGCGAGTCCCCTCGGCTTTCGATCCGGGTGTCAGATGCTCTTTGGTCTGCTCTTCCCTGGGATGAGTTTTCTCGTGGTCTTCGTGCAAGTCAACATCGCTCTTGGCGGATGCATCCTTGCCCTTTTCCGGAGTTTCCTTTTTGGCCTTCTTGCGGCGTTTGGGTTCCTTTTTGTCTCCGGCATCAGAGATCAATTCTATAATAGCCATTTCCGCGCCATCACCTTTGCGCTGACCAAGCTTGACTATACGGAGATAACCGCCCTTGCGGTCTTTGAAATTGGGCGCAATCTCATTGACCAGGTGATGAGCAACCTTTCTATCCGTCAGCTTGCTGAGGATAATGCGAATATCGGCCAGAGAAGCGTCAATCGCTCGAGTAATAAGCTTTTCAGCATACGGGCGAATTTCCTTGGCCTTCGGAAGTGTTGTCTGAATGCTTCCGTAGCGGAATAAGCTTGTAGCCATATTACGCATCATCGCCCTTTTGTGTGTCGAATTTCGACCTAATTTTCTGCCTGATATATTGTGTCTCATGTTCAGCCTTCTTTTCTATCCATGTATTTGCTGACGTCCATACCGAAGGATAGGCCGAGTTTCGCCAGAACCTCGTTGATCTCCGCCAGCGATTTTCTTCCAAAATTTCTGTAGTGAAGCATATCGGATTCCGATTTCTGCACAAGCTCTTCGAGATTATCTATATCAGCCGCCTTCAGGCAATTTGAAGAGCGCACAGAAAGCTCCAGTTCCTCAACCGGCATCTTCAGAAGATCGCGGATTTTTATAACTTCCTCATCGATTTCATCCTCTTCCATCCGGTCAACATCAGTGTCGGGAGAGAGGAACAGATCGAAATGATCCATAAGAAGCTTAGCGCTCATCGCCAAAGATTCTTCCGGTGTAAGACTGCCATCAGTAGTCAATTCGAAGATCAAACGGTCATAGTCCGTTTTTTGGCCCACACGAGCCTGTTCAACATGATATTCGACCTTTAGAATTGGCGTAAAAATGCTGTCTATAGCAATTGTGCCTACAGGATGTTCTTCCCGCGCATTTTCCTCGGCAATGTTGAACCCTTTGCCTACTCCCAATTCGAGATGGACGTTAAAAGGAACATTTTCGGTAAGGGTTGCAATATGATGCTTTTTATTTAAGACCTCTACGGATGGATCACCTTTGATGTCTTTGGCTGTAACTTCGCCCTTCTTGTTAACCTCGATACGCATATCTTTTGGATAGTCGCCATGAACCTGAAATCTAATTCCCTTCAAATTCAAGACGATCTCCGTAATATCTTCGTAGATGCCAGGTATCGTGGTAAACTCATGCTGAACGCCATCAATCTTGATTGCTGTAATGGCGGCGCCTTGCATAGAAGATAGGACAACTCGCCGCAGAGCGTTACCGATAGTAACCCCATAGCCCTTTTCGAGCGGTTCTATGATAAATTTTCCATAAGTTTCTGACGCAGTAGCCGTATCGAGGACGACCTCTTTCGGCATTTGCATGCTCTTCCACTTCATTTGCGAGCCTCCTATTTAGGAATTACCTCGAATAATACTCGACGACATATTGTTCCTCAACTTCGATTCCAATCTCTTCACGAGTTGGGATATTGCTGATCTTGCCCTGAAGCTTGGCCTTTTCCAGAAGGAGCCATGCCGGGACATTCTCGCCAATATTCCGAAGGGAGTTGTGAATAATTTCGAGGTCTTTGCTTTTTTCGCGAATAGAAACGATATCGCCGGGGGAGAGGGAGTAGGACGGGATATCCGTCTTTTTGCCATTCACTTCGACATGGCCGTGACGAACAAGCTGTCTGCCGGATTTCCTCGATGGGGAAAGCCCCAGGCGGAAAACGACATTATCCAAGCGCAGTTCGAGAAGCTGAAGCAGATTGGTGCCCGTAACCCCAGGCATTCTATTTGCCTTGTCGAAATAGCGCCTAAACTGGCGTTCGAAGACATCGTAAATTCTGCGAAGCTTCTGCTTTTCGCGAAGACGGATAGCATAATCTGAAGGCTTGCGGAATCGCCTGCCCTGTTTGTAGCTTCCCGGCGGATTTTCGCCTCTTCTGCTAATTGCACAAGAATCCGAATGGCAACGTTCGCCCTTCAAGAATAACTTCTGGCCTTCTCTTCTGCAAAGCCTACAAACCGGTCCTGTATATCTTGCCATAATAGTCTCCTATACCCTGCGGCGTTTTTTGCCTCTGCAACCGCCGAAAGGAACTGGGGTAATATCCTTAACACGATTCACGCGAAGTCCGGTTGCAGAAAGCGCTCTCAAAGCCGCTTCTTTCCCGCTTCCGGGTCCCTTGGTGCGAACCTCGACGGACTTCATGCCCATCTCGATTACTTTGTCGGCCGCTTCCTTAGCCGCAAGCTGAGCGGCATAGGGAGTGGATTTTTTCGAACCGACGAAACCGATACGGCCGCCGGAACTCCAACTGTAGGCGTTGCCGCGTGTATCAGTTATCGAGACGATGGTGTTGTTAAACGTCGCCTTGATGTGAACGATACCCTCTTCGGGTGCCGTCTTCTTGATTCGACGCGGTTGACGTGTTTTCTTCTTTGCTTTAGCCAATGTATCCTCCTGCTATCCTTTAGCCTTTTTTGCCGGCGGCTTTACGTCCCAGACCGACTGTGCGTTTGGGTCCCTTACGGGAACGGGCATTTGTCTTTGTCCTCTGCCCGCGAACCGGAAGACCCACCTTGTGGCGCATTCCACGATAGGAACCGATTTCGATTAATCTCTTTATGTTACCGGCCTTCTGAGCCCTCAAAGAGCCTTCGACCGAATAATGTTCGTCGATCTCCAAACGAATTTTAGAAATCGCCGACTCGTCAAGTTCATGAACTCGAAGGGATGGATCGACGCCGACAGTATCCAAAATCTGTCTGCTCGTCCAATGACCAATCCCGTAAAGATAAGTCAAAGCGATATCGATACGTTTATTGTTAGGTAAGTCGACTCCTGCGATTCTTGCCATATTAGTCTCCTATCCCTGACGCTGTTTGTGTCTGGGGTTTGAACAAATTACACGGACGCGCCCCTTGCGCTTGATTATCCTGCATTTGTCACAAATTTTCTTCACTGATGCTCGAACTTTCATTATGTAACCTCCTGCGCTTTTCGAGAAGCTATTTGTAACGGTAAACGATACGCCCTTTTTCCAAATCGTAAGGCGTAAGTTCAACCGTTACGCGGTCGCCCGGAAGTATGCGGATGTAATATTTCCGCATCTTGCCCGAAACATGCGCCAATATTCGGTGTTTATTCTCCAACTCAACAAGAAAAGTAGTGTTTGGCAAAGCCTCGACTACAACTCCCTCGACCTGGATACATTCTTTCTTTTCGTTGTCTTTTTCCATTTAAACTTCGCTATTGCAGGTCGAAACCTGCTTTTCCGTTCTCACGTAATGTTAAAATCATCGGGCCGTCTTTTGTGACGGCAACCGTGTGTTCAAAATGTGCAGACAGGCTCTTATCGGCAGTTATTACCGTCCACCCGTCGTCAAGTTCTTTGAGACGCCAATTACCCATCGTAATCATAGGCTCAATAGCGATTACCAATCCATCGGCTATCTTGGGGGAGAAGCCCCGGGCGACGAAGTTAGGAACTTGCGGCTCTTCGTGAACTTCTTTGCCGATTCCATGGCCGACCATCTCGCGAACCACGCCGAAACCGGCAGATTCCGCGGTCAATTGAACAGCGCGGCCAATATCGACAATTCTATTGCCAATTACGGCCTGTTCTATGCCATTATATAGAGATTGCCTTGTAACGTCAACAAGTCTTTCGATTTCTTTGGGAACATCGCCTACAATAACTGTGCCTGCGCCGTCGCCGCAGAAACCGTCCAACCGGGTGCCGACATCGAAGGAGACAATATCTCCAGACTTAATCTTACGCGAACTTGGTATCCCATGGACTACTTCCTCGTTTATCGATATACACACGATACCGGGGTAGGGATCCCGTGCGTCATTGACGACATAATGGAGGAATGCGCTTTCCGCGCCATAATGAGCTATAGTTTTTCCGGCCAGCTCATTAAGTTCATCCGTAGTAACTCCGGGTTTTGCGGCTTTACATAGTTCATAAATCGTCTCTCCGACGATCATTCCCGCAGAACGCATAAGCTCGATTTCGCGCCGAGATTTAAGCTCGATCATCTCGAATCACCCTGGATGATACTCAGCATCTCTTTTTCAGCAAGGCCTATAGGCCCGCCAGTATAAATTTTAAAGAACCCGGGATGACTGCTGTAATGTTCTACTACAGGAGCCGTATCCCTCTCGAAAACGTCGAATCTGTGCTGAACGACTTTCTTGTTGTCGTCGGGTCGATGATGCATCTTATGCCCGCAAACATCGCAAATACTATCGTTCTCGGGAGGATCGTCCTCCATATTATAAACCGCTCCGCAGTTTTCACACTGCACACGGTTGACAATTCTTTCAATGATCTTTTCCTTCTCTGCCCAAACATAGAAGATGAAATCGATGTCCCAGCAGAAATTTTCTACCAAATCATCTAGCATTTTCGCCTGTGGCATCGTCCGAGGGAAACCGTCAAGTGTGAACCCCTTCAGAATTTCTTCGCTGGAAAGAACATCCTTCAGAATGCCGATTATCATCTCGTCGGGGACAAGCTCGCCCTTGTCTATTCGACTGCTGATAGCTTTTGCGAGTTCATCACCCTTCTCAACCTTCTCGCGAAGAATGTTGCCGGTAGCAATATGAAAAAGATCAAGTTCCCCGGCTAATCTTTCGGCGTATGTGCCTTTGCCCGAACCGGGAGGGCCTAAGAACAGAATATGATATTTCTGATCCGTGCAAACCATCCTAACGTCTTCCTCGGATGCGTCCCTTCTTCATGAAGCCGTCGTAATGACGCATGAGCAAATGACTTTCGACCTGCTGAAGAGTATCGATGATTACACCCGTCAGAATGAGCAGGGTAGTTCCGCCAACCGCATACTGAAGACCGCCCGTTCCGCCGGTAACCCCTTGAAGGAACCAAACCGGCACGATAGCGATTAACGCCAATCCCACTGCGCCCGGAAGGGTAACTCTGGTGAGCACTTTATCGATGTAAGCCGAAGTCTGTTGACCGGGACGGCGTCCGGGAATAAACCCGCCGTATTTCTTCATATTCTCGGCAACATCGACCGGGTTAAAGATAACTGCGGTGTAGAAATATGCAAAGAACACGATAATCGCGCCGTAAATGATGTTATAGAGGAAAGATCCGCCCATAAAGGCCTGCGTTAGAACTTCTTTGAATCCGCCGTCTGGAAGAAGGCCGATAATAAGAGTCGGTATGAACATAACCGCGCTGGCGAAGATTATAGGAATAACGCCGGCCGCGTTAATCTTAAGAGGCAGATGAGTTGCGCTACCGCCGTAAACTTTCCTTCCGGCCACCTTTCGGGCATACTGAACAGGAATCTGTCTGGTGCCCTGCGAAAGCAAAATCGCGCAGGCAATGAAGAATAGAATTCCGAGAACCACAACGAACATCGAGAAGATAGACCGTCCGCCTTCCATTAGAAGGACAGCTTCTTGATAAAATGTCCCAGGCAGTCTCGATACTATACCGACGAGAATAAGGATACTCATACCGTTCCCGATTCCCTTCTCGGTCATCAATTCACCTATCCACATAATCAAAGCCGCACCGGTTGTCAAACTGATAACAGCCAATAAAGTGAAAGGAATGCCGGAAAGAGCCGGGTTGATAACCGCGCTCTGACTATTGGCATTCAGATTATTCAAATATGCGATCATTCCCAAAGACTGCGCCGCGGCGATAACCAAAGCGCCGTAACGGGTATATTGGGTGATTTTCCGTCTGCCTTCTTCGCCCTCGCGCTGAAGTTTCTGGAAATAGGGGATAACAGCACCCAGAAGCTGAATAATAATGGACGCGGTAATATATGGCATAATACCGGTCGCAAATATCGTCGCCCTTCTGAAAGCACCGCCTACGAACATATCGTAAAGTCCGAAGAGTCCACCCATTTCACCACTGCCGAATGCTCTTTCCAGAGCGCCCATATTGATTCCCGGTAATGGGATATGACCGCCAAGGCGATAGAGCACAAGCATGCCGATGGTGAAAAAGACCTTTTTTCTCAGATCGGGTATCTTAAATACATTTGTTATGGCTTCGATTATCCGTTTCAATTAGGCACCGCCTTAGATGATCTCGACTTTGCCGCCTTGCTGTTCGACTTTTTCGATAGCCGATTTGCTGGCTGAATTAACTTTAATAGTAACTTTGACTCGAAGTTCGCCGTCAGATAAGAGCTTAACGGGAAGCTTCCGGGATATCAATCCGTTTTCCCTCAGGGTAAGAAGGTTGATTTCCTGGCCATCTTCAAAACGGTTTAAATCCCGAATATTGACGACCTGATAAATAGTCCTGACCGGAGGAGAGAATCCTTTCTTAGGAAGCCTTCTGGCAAGGGGCATCTGGCCGCCTTCCATCCACGACCGCTTCGAAACACCGCTACGGGACATCTGTCCCTTGTGTCCCTTACCGGAAGTCTTACCGACACCGGAGGATTCTCCGCGTCCTACCCGTTTGCGATTCTTCCTTGACCCTTTAGGGGGTTTCAGATTACCGAGTTTCATTTATTCACCTCCGGATTTACCGGTATTCTCAACTTCGACGAGATGCCGGACTTTGTATATCATCCCCAAAATGCTTTCGGTAGCGTCGTGTTCGACTGTTTGACGGATCTTCTTCAAACCGAGACCCTTAACCGTAGCTTTCTGGCGCTTATTATAACCAATCGGGCTTCTAACAAGAGTTATTTTGACTCGTTCCATTATAACCACTACCTTTTCAGTCTTTCGATGGAAATTCCCCTGCGTTCGGCAACCATAGCCAGGTTTTCCTGAGCCAGTAATCCCTCCATCGTAGCCTTGGCTACGTTGATAGGGTTCTTGGAACCTAGGGATTTTGTTAAAACATCCTGAACACCGAGGGCTTCGAGAATCTGGCGGACAGCACCGCCTGCGATAACGCCCGTTCCTGGTGCGGCGGGCTTAAGAAGAACCCTTGCCGAGCCGAATACACCCGTTATTTCATGGGGAATGGTCCTTCCGCCTATAAGTGGTATATTGACCATCGATTTCCTGGCCTCATCACGGCCTTTCTGAATTGCCGCGGCGACTTCTCTGGCCTTGCCGAGTCCAACTCCAACGTTGCCCATCTTATCACCGACTGCGACCAGAGCATTGAAGCTCATGTTCTTTCCGCCTTTGACAACTTTGGTAACGCGGTTGATTGAAATAACTCTCTCTTCGAAAGTCTCCTCGACCGGCTTGGGGCTTCTGCCTCTGCGTCCTCTTTTTTCTTCGGCTGTCATATATACTCCTAAAACTGGAGGCCGCCCTCACGAGCGCCTTCCGCCAAAGCTTTAATTCTTCCGTGATACAGGTATCCGTGACGGTCGAAAACCGCTTTAGCGATACCTTTGTTCTTAAGCAACTCTGCCACTTTTTTGCCGACAATCGTAGCGCTTTCCGATTTGCTTTTCCCTTTGATCTCTTCGAGAACATCGGGGGTGAGGGTGGAAGCAGTGGCAAGAGTGATTCCATTGTCGTCGTCTATGGCTTGAACATAAATATGCCTAAGACTGCGAAACACGCACAGACGTGGTTTTTCGGCCGAGCCGTAAACCTTTTTGCGGACTCGGGTAACTCGCCTGTTGCGCTTTATTTCTTTTTTGTTTTTCATTTTCGATACCTCTAAACTAAGTAGCGGCTTTTCCGGCTTTGATACTTACACGTTCGTCGGCGTAACGAATGCCTTTGCTCTTGTAAACATCGGGAACCTTCAACCCGCGAATTTTTGCGGCAACCTGGCCTACAAGCTGTTTATCTGCACCTTCGACTTTAATAAAGCCGGCCAATAGCTGGTTCGGTGTCCCGTCAGCCTGTGTTTTACGTTTCGGTGTATCGCATGTTACAGAAACTCCCTCCGGGGGAAGGAAGAATATCTGGTGACTGTAGCCTAGGCTTACGATTATACCTTTTCCGTGTTGCTCGACTTTATATCCCACCCCAATAACTTCGAGATCCTTCGAGAAGCCATCGCTTACACCAATAAGCATATTCTCCACCAGGGAGCGGTAAAGCCCGTGCATCTGGCGAGGCCGTTTAAGATCGTTAATGCGGGTTACCGTGATGGTTCCGTCGTCGTTGCGAACGAAATCAACCTCTTTGCCCAGCTCGCAAGACAGTTCGCCCTTAGGCCCGGAAACCGAGACTATTCTGTCCTTGAACTCGACCTTTACTCCGTCTGGAACGGTTAATGGATTATTACCAATGCGGCTCATTTGAACTCCTTACCAGACATAACAAAGGACTTCTCCGCCGACGCCAAGCATCTTGGCTTGTCTATCGGTCAGAACACCCTTGGATGTCGATAGAATTGCTACACCGAGTCCGCCGCGGACACGCGGAAGCTTGTCCAACTGGGCATAAACCCTGCGCCCCGGCTTAGATACCCTTTCAATGCCCTTCATTACTGGCTCGCCTTCGTTGTAGTTTAGATAAACCTTCAACGTAGGACTGGGGCCTCCCGAAGGAACAATCTTGTAACCGCGGACGAATTTTTCCTCGGTTAAAATCCGAACTAAATTGTGTCGCATCTTGCTGGATGGCATGGCAACAAATTTCTTGTTGGCCATAACCCCGTTGCGGATGCGAGTTAGCATATCAGCTATAGGATCAGTCATCATAATTAGAATAACCTCCCGGTTCTACCAACTGGCCTTACGAACCCCGGGGATTTTGCCGTCTAAGGACAATTCCCTGAAGCATATCCTGCACAAGCCGAAATCGCGCAAATAACCCCGCGGTCTCCCGCAACGCTCACAACGATTGTAGCTTCTGACCTTGAACTTCGGTTTCCGTTTAGCTTTGGCGATTAAGCTTTTTCTCGCCATAAAATCACCTCGAACAGTTTAATTTCTTTTAAATGGGAATCCGAACGCCGAAAGAAGCTGGAAAGCCTCTTCGTCCGTCTCGGCGGACGTAACGAACGTTATATTCAGACCCCTGATTTGCTCTATCTTATCATACTCGATTTCCGGGAAAATTATCTGCTCCGTAACGCCCATAGTATAATTTCCACGGCCGTCGAAAGAGTTAGGATTCAAACCCCGGAAGTCACGGATTCTCGGAACAGCAATATTAACAAAGCGGTCAAGAAAATCATACATACGGTCACTTCTGAGAGTTACGGAAGTCCCAATAGGCATTCCGGCTCTGAGATTGAAATTCGCTACACTCTTGCGAGCCTTGCAAATTTTCGGTTTTTGACCGGAGATTGTCGTGAGCTCTGCTGTGGCGTTCTCAAGAAGTTTGGTATTTCTCGAAGCTTCGCCAACACCGATGTTGACGACAATCTTCTTCAAAGCGGGGACGCGATTCACGTTGTCGTAGTTGAAATGCTCCTGCAACTTTGGAACGACGTCATTTTTGTAAATATCTACATATCTGGATGCCATGATATACTCCTTGCGCCTCTTAGGCGTCGATCATCTCCTGACACTTTTTACAAACCCTGGCCTTGCTTCCGTCGTCGGCGAAAAACATTCCGACTCGGGTCTCTGCGCCGCATTTGGGGCATATCAGGGCGACATTGGAAACATGAATGGGTGCTTCGCGTTCCTGAATTCCGCCCGGATCAGTCTGACTGCGGGGTTTGGTGTGTCTTTTAATAAAGTTGACGCCCTCGATTATAACTCTGCGGGTCTGAGGGAAAACCTTAAGAACTTTCCCACGCGAGCCGCGGCTATTGCCTGCGATTACACGAACTGTGTCGTTTTTCTTTATTCTAACCGGTGTTGGTTGATTCTTTCTCATAATACACTCCTTAAAGGACCTCAGGCGCCAGCGAAACGATCTTCATGAAATCGAGTTCCCGAAGCTCCCTGGCGACCGGACCGAAAACACGAGTTCCACGGGGTTCTTGCTGAGTATCGATGAGAACAGCCGCGTTGTCGTCGAAACGGATGTAACTGCCGTCCGCACGGCGAACTGGCTTTTTTGTCCGAACGATAACTGCATGGGCTATCTCGCCTTTTTTCACAGCCGCACCGGGAATAGCTTCCTTCACAGTAATAACTACTATGTCGCCAATGTGAGCTGTATTATGCTGAGTTCCATGAGTCAAACCAATGACCTGAACTCTTTTAGCGCCGGAATTATCGGCGACATTCAGGATGCTTTCTCGCTGAATCATCTTAAACCTCCGCCGATTCCGAACGTTCGAGAATCTGAATTACGCGCCAGCGTTTCGTTCTCGAAACAGGTTTAGATTCGACAACGCGAACTTTGTCGCCAACCAAACACTCATTCTGAGCATCGTGTGCCTTGAGCGTATGTCTGCTTTTGACGACCTTGCCGTAAAGGGGATGGACGCGTCTGTAAGCGACCTCCACTTTGACTGTCTTATCCATCGCGTTAGAGACGACTACTCCTTCGCGAATTCTCTTTTTTTCTCTCATAGTTAAAGCCTCCATGAGCTTTTTCAATACAACAAAAAAACCCCGAAAGTCGGGGGTGCACCATAATTGGTATTACCCCCCAAGTCCAGCCTGACGACATTCGGCTCGGGGAACGAATATCGATACAGCCATATCTGCGGCGATTTGCCGCAAGATTCAAAATTACGTAAGTATTTACGCTATCAACATTCCGCCATCGACAGGCAAAACTATGCCGGTGATGTAATCAGAATCTTCGGATGCCAGAAACAATGTTGCTTTCGCGACATCTTCCGGTGTTCCCGGAGTCCTATCGAGAGCGATTTTGTCTTTGAACTCATCCAGAGCGGACTCTGGAAGATTCTTTGTCATCTCGGTCTCGATAAGTCCCGGCGCGATGGCGTTGACTCTAATTCCGCGGTTTCCGAATTCCTTCGCGAAGGTTTTCGTCATTGCGATAAGTCCGCCCTTGGAAGCCGAGTAGTTAGCCTGTCCGGCGTTGCCGTTGACTCCTACTACGCTGGCCATATTCACTATCTTGCCATATCGGGATTTCATCATCATCTTCGCCGAAGCTTTCGACATATTGAAAGCACCGGTAAGATTGACCTTGAGAACGATCTCGAAATCCTCCGGTTTCATCCTGATAACAAGGGCATCGCGCGTGATTCCTGCGTTGTTGATTAAAATATGTAAAGAACCGAACTTTTCGATAGCTGTTCTAACGGCCGCTTCTGCATCTTCGAACTTTGAAACGTCGGCGACTGCGAACTCAGCGTCCAGCAACTCCGCCGTTTTTTTAAGTTCAGTCTCGTCCAGATCGACGAGAAGGAGATTCGCACCCTCATCTTTGAAAAGCCTCGCGATGGCTTTTCCGATTCCACGGGCGGCGCCGGATATAATCGCTGTTTTTCCATCCAGAACATTCATAAATATCATGGTGGAGCCGATGGGAGTCGAACCCACGGCCTCCAGAGTGCGATTCTGGCGCTCTCCCAACTGAGCTACGGCCCCAGTTTGTAATATCGAAAAAGTTTTAAATAGCCTTATTTTGAGTGTCCGAGCTTGCCTTAGCCCGAATTCGAGCTTCAAAACTGAGGGAAAATATGTCTCAACATTGCCTATGTCAAGCCTTTTCTTAAAAAAAGTGAAAATAATTTGACTGTTATCGATATTGGGCGTATATTCAAGTTTCGCATTTGCTCAAAACACAGGAGACTATATGTTAGATAACACAAAGAAAATCAAAGACTTAGACCCCGGCGGAATGATAGTTCACCTTAGAAATTTCCCCCAGCAAATCATCACTGGCCGCGAACTTGCCGAAAACGCGCCCCTTGGTGAAATCGACACTTCCCGCGTTCGGAACATCGTTGTATGCGGAATGGGGGGGAGCGCGATAGGGGGGGATCTCGTAAAATCCTATGCCATCGACCTTCTTGAAGTTCCAATATACATCAACCGCGATTATTCTCTCCCCGCCTTTGTCGATGGCAACAGCCTCGTAATCGGCTCCAGCTACTCCGGCAACACCGAGGAGACCCTGCAGTCCTTCGTCGAAGCCGGAAAACGCGGTGCTCAGCGCGCAGTTATAACCACCGGCGGGAAGATATCCGATATCGCCGAAAGAGAATCCCTACCTATAATAAGAATCCCCGGCGGACTTCCGCCCCGCGCCGCCCTAGGATATAGTTTCGCCCCTATACTCACCCTTCTCGAAAGACTCGGATTCATTCCTGACCAGACAATGGCAGTCGAGGATACTTTCCAGCTTCTTCAATCCGGTATATCCGAATACGATATGGATATTCCCGCAGAAGACAACGCCGCTAAAACCCTTGCTTTCGGCCTCTTCAAGAAACTGCCCCTCATTTATTCGGACAGCTTCCATTTTGAATCCGTCGCCGTCCGTGTCCGTGGCCAGATTAACGAGAACGCTAAGCAACTTGCCTATAGCGCTCTTCTGCCGGAAAACAACCACAATGAACTGGTCGGATGGCACAAAGTCGATTACCTCAAAGATACTTTGATAGCATTATGGCTCAAAGCTCCCGACATGCACCAGCGCGTAGGTTTCCGGATGAGCTTCATGGAAAATGTTCAGGCCGAACTCGGCGTCGAGTCGATAATCCTTGAGGCCATAGGTGAAAGCCTTCTATCGCGGATGTTCTCCCTAATTCAGCTCGGTGATTGGGCGAGTTATTATCTCGCAATTCTTAATGAAGTCGACCCCATGCCCGTGAGAATCATCGACAAACTGAAATCCGAACTCGCAAGCAGATAGGACAAAATGAAAGCAATAATCCCGGTAGCCGGAACAGGAACACGCCTGCGCCCCTTTACTTCAACTGTTCCGAAACCTCTTCTTCATGTTGCGGGCAAACCCATCCTCGCCCACATCATCGACTCCCTGCTCAAAGACGGCGTGGACGAACTCGTGCTGATCATCGGATACAAAGGCGAAAAAATCCGTAGTTACGTCGAAAGCCACTATGATATCCCTGCCAGATTCGTCAATCAGGATAAACTGCTGGGGTTGGGCTATGCCGTCCTCCTCGGCCTTCAAGAAGTTGAAAATGAGCCTGTTCTCATCGCATTAGGGGACACAATTATCGAGATGGGCCTTGAAGATATTATCACTGCAGGCAGGAATACCATCGGTGTTCGGCATGTCGAGAATCCTCAAAGATTCGGTGTCGTTGAAGTCGAGAACAAGCGAATTATCGGTCTTCAGGAAAAACCTGAACATCCCAAAAGCAACCTCGCGATTACGGGGCCTTATTTCTTCATCGCTTCCGGCGAACTCCGCAAAGCTCTAAACTCCCTTATCGACAGTTGCGAAAAAACACGTGGCGAATACCAGCTTACCGACGCTCTGCAGATTATGGTAGAACGAGGAATCGACATATATACCGAAGAAATAGGCGGGTGGTTCGACTGCGGCACTGTAGAAACCCTAATTGCAACAAACAGGCACCTCCTCGAACACGCCGTTCCCCACGAAGCCTATCCAGATACAGTCCTAATTCCACCCGTGTATATAGGAAAAAATAGCACAATCGCGCGAAGCATAATCGGCCCTAATGTCTCTATCGGCGAAGGCGCGGTTATCGAGGATTCCATCATAAGCGATTCGATAATCGGAAACGGCGCAGAAATCAAGCGCGGCTTTCTTCGAGCGAGTGTTTTCGGCGATAAGTCCTCCTACGCCGGCAAATTCGGCAAGATGATTTTAGGCGATCATTCCCAGGGAGGATATTACGGCGATTAGATTTTACCAAAGCCAGTATAGTTTGAATTTCAGTTTTGTGTTGACTCAGCATGAATATGCTGTAAATTAGTGAATCGAAAATAACAACGAAAGGCAATAGAATGACAGAAAAATTCCTCTTCAGCTCAGAGAGCGTAACCAACGGCCATCCGGACAAGGTCTGCGACCAGATTTCCGACGCCGTTCTCGACTCTGTTCTACTGGATGACCCCCAGAGCAGAGTCGCATGCGAAACCTTCGTAACGACAGGCCTCGTAATCGTTGGTGGTGAAATTACAACTGAAACCTATGTTGAGATTCCCCAAATAGCCCGCGAGACTATCCGCAAAATCGGCTACACCGACCCCCATCTAGGATTCCACTGGGAAACCGCCGCAGTCGTAACGACCCTAGATAAGCAATCCCCCGATATCGCTATGGGAGTCGATAAAGAAGGAGCCGGAGACCAGGGTCTGATGTTCGGATACGCTACCCGAGAAACCGAAGTCCTTATGCCACTGCCGATAACCCTCGCACATCGACTAACAATGCGCCTGAAAGAGGCCCGTGAAAGCGCAGTCCTGCCATGGCTCAAACCCGACGGCAAAGCGCAGGTTACGGTCGAATACGACGACGGCGAACCTGTCCGAATTCAAGCCGTTGTAGTCAGCACTCAGCACGGCGAAGAAATAGAACTCGATGAACTGAGAGCCGAGATTCAGAAGCACATCATCTCCTCGGTTATTCCGGAAAACATGCTCGATGACGATACGGATTACCACATTAATCCAACCGGACGTTTCGTCCTCGGCGGCCCGGTTGCGGATACCGGACTCACCGGACGCAAAATCATCGTCGATACATACGGCGGAGTCGGAAGCCACGGCGGGGGATGCTTCTCCGGAAAGGACGCCACCAAAGTCGATAGATCCGCAAGCTACATGGCTCGCTACATCGCCAAAAACATAGTGGCCGCAAGACTTGCAGACAAATGCGAAATCCAGCTGGCTTATGCTATAGGCGTCGCTGAACCGGTCAGCGTGATGATTAATACTTACGGCACAGGTCAAATCCCTAACAGCGAACTCACAAAGATAGTCCGCAAAGTATTTCCCCTCACTCCTCGTGCGATTATCGAACACCTCGATCTGCGTAAGCCCATCTTCGAGAAAACCGCGGCATACGGCCATTTCGGACGCGAACTCCCCGAGTTCATATGGGAAAAAACCGATATGGCGGATGAACTTATTGCCAAAGCGAAACAGTAAAAACAAATCGTATCGATCAATTCGAGCGGGAGGACATTGTTCTCCCGCTTTTTTTGTGTTCTTATAGAGCATCTTCCAACTCATCTATGAACCCTATCAGCCCGATTATACCTGAATTTACAGGCCAAACGAGCGGAAAGACATATTTGGGTTTTTTTCCTTGCCAAAAGACTTACCATCTATTATTTTTCAAAAATAATCAATCAATAAGGAGTCAAATTGAAGATTCGAGTTATTTTTGCAATTTCACTTTTACTGCTCATTGCAGGCAGTTCCTTCGCAGATGGTGTAAAACCAGTCCTACCAGGTGGCACTGCGAGAATTTCCCATCCCGAACTATCCCTCGAAAAGGAAAACGCCCTTCGGAATTTCATGTCCGCAAGAAAATCCGGCGACAGAGAGCTTGCTGATACATATGCGAAGATGTTAGAGCCGGTGCACGAGGAAGAAATCCCCATGGGAACCCCCTCAACCTCAGTGATATCGATAGCTTCCGAGGAACGTGCCCGACCGATGGATTTCGGAACCGACATCTACGTCGCCTCCGGGTCCTATATCGAAAAAAGTCCTCGAATAGCCAGAAGTTTGGGCTCCGGAGACATTTTCTGTGTATATGAAGTCGAAAACGGCCCCGATTCTGACAATCCCTACATCGCCGTGAAAAAATCCACAAATGACGGCGCGACATGGACTTCCCTAATCACAATTCACAATTCATCCCGCCAGCTGTCTCGCCCGAGAATATCTGTGATGGACGGTCTTCAGGAATGGGGGCTCCTGGCTTATGAATCCAGAGACCTCTCCGGCAACAACCCAAAAGTGGAGTTCGCGAAGTTCGCCTACGACGGCACCGGCGGGACAACTCTGGTCGTCGATGACGGTAGCGGAGAAAAATACTCCCCGGGAATCTGCGATGACGGCTATTACATCTATGTCAGCTACATCCGCAATACAATCTGGGCAACCGACCTTTATGTCGCAAAATCAACCGATTTCGGTGCAAGCTGGACTACCGAAAGCATTGATCCCTCCGGCGAAGTCGAAACCGACATTGCCGCCGACATCTACGGACGCGTCTTCATCGTTACCCAGACCGACGATGAAAGCGGTGACATTCGTTTCGCGCGAAGCATTACCTACGGCGCAACCTGGAGCGACCCCATCACAGTCTCAACAACCCATAAAGACTACTCACCGCAAGTAGATGTCGATTCCACAGGCCGCGTTATGGTGGTTTACGGCTATCGTTACAGCTCAACCGACCACGACATCAAATACTCATGGAGCGCAGACGCCGGCTCTACCTTTACAACCGGCCTCTCTGTAGCCCTCACGACTCAAAAGGAAACCCTCCCCGCCGTTTGCTCCGATCGGAGTGCTTTCTACTGCACTTTCTACAAATCCGGCCAAACATGGCTTGCACGATGGAACAGCACCTATGATTGGTTTTCCATGCCCGAGCAGGTTTCCGACGGCTCGACATCAGAAGAGCTTGCGCCCGATGCGGTAGCCCTAAGAATCCCCGGCACCGCGAATTCCTGCCCTACTGTAGTCTGGACGAACAGGTATTCCTCGACGGACTTCGATGTCAAATTCGACAGCGATTGCTGTCCGCCGCCTGTTTCGAGTTTCACCGTTGATGTGGATTCCGGGGGAGCGCCTCTGACAGTGAATTTCACCAATTCATCCACCGGTGCGACGAGCTACGAATGGGACTTCGGCGACGACAGTCCAATAGTAACAACTCTAAGTCCATCATATACTTACACTACCGGAGGTAACTTTGCAGTTACTTTAACAGCCATAAATGATTGTGGCACAGATATTTCTACTGATAATATTATAGTAACATGCCCCGAAGTCTCCGCCGCTTTCACAGCCGGACCCTCGAGCACGGGAGAAGCCCCTCTCACCGTAACATTCACCAGCTCCGGCACCGGAACTATCTCGGAATATTTATGGAATTTCGGCGATGGTTCCCCCGTCGGCAACGGTTTCATGGTCGTCCACGAGTTCGATTCCGTGGGAACTTTCACTATCGAACATATCGTAACAAACGATTGCGGAAACGCCGACACTGCGACAGGCATAGTTCAGGTCCTTCCACCCAGCGATCCCGAGGCTGAGATATCGCCCTTGTCCCTGAACTTCGGCACCGTTGATTTGGGCAACTATTCCGAACGTCAATTGGTTATAGAGAATACAGGCGTCGGAGTTCTCTGGATTTACCCCGGAGACCCCACTGACGACGCTTTCAGTATCTCGGAACCGGACAGTTTCGCTATAGGCAGTTCCGACAGCGCGGTCGTGAATGTGATATTCTCACCAACATCCGCCGGCGGCCATTCCGCGACCCTCGATTTCGCGACTAACGATATCGATAATCCAATTCTATCTATAGCTCTCTCCGGAACCGGAAACGATACTGGAGGGGGAGATTCCATAGTCGTTACGCCCTCCGAATGGGATTTCGATTCCGTTCGTGTCCACGAATGCGCCACCCGCCGAGTTTACGTTACTAACAACACTGCAGACACAGTCTGGATAGACTCCCTGCGTATAGACGGCGACCCGAGTTTCAGCTTTCCCAGTTTCGCACCGGAAGCGGTTCCGCCGGGAGCTTCCCGTTATCACGAAATGTCGTTCTGCCCGGAAACTGCAGGCACATTCTACGGCACGATGAACGTCTATACCGAAATTAGCAGTCATGCGATTCCTATTCAGGGACGCGGTTTTTCATCATCAGCGTGCAATGATTACGGCTCCTGGCAACTCTGCGCCGATATTCTAACATCATCCCGCGCAGAGGGCAATATAGCCATGCTCGATTCAGACGGCGACACTGTTATCACAATCGAAGCGGTCGCCGGAATCGCGTTTATCGACCTCGATTCATGGTCAGGAACCGGACTTTGCAAATTCCACAAAGACGACGGCACATCCACGGTTATGATGGCCGGCGGATTCAGCTTCAGCAGATTCTCCGGTGAAATAACCAGCCACCCCTCCTTAGCAGACATCAACGTCCTGCCCGATTCACTGTTGAAAATCGAATACGACCTCGATGTTACCGTTCCGCCAATCACAATCAGCATCCCCGATAAATGGTGGAAGATTCGCGGTGTTCTGAAACTTAAAAACGGTTCAACAACCGTAGCGGAAATAGGTGTAGCCCGCACTGTCCATTCCGACGGTGATGTCGATTACGAACTATCCGACTTCGGTGTAAGCCTGTTCAGCGGCTATTTCGAGCTATTTTTCGAGGATGTCTATCTCAGCGACGAATACGATACAATCAAAGCCGGCAAAATAAAAGCTAACATCTCCCGCCACCTTGTTCCGAAAGTCTCCGCGTGGCTCGAGAAGGATTCCGTTGCATACGATACATTAAGCACCGGCAGGGGAGACTGGTTCAAACTCGACGCCAAATCCCTCGCCATAATCGACGGCAAACTGATGAGCCTCGATGTCAAGCTCACCATCCCGGATATGACGTTTGCTTCCGGCACAAGCCCGCTTACGATAAAGGGCGTGAAAGCCGAGCTGAAGATGTCCGAAGGCCGAGTTACCAAAATCGCCGGGGAGGGCAAATTCGGCTACAAAGGCCTGATGCCCGATTGGGCTGGTAGCGGCGCATATATACGCGTCTCCCTCGCCTTCAACTCCGAAGGTTGGGACAGAATCGGCCTCGGATACCACGGCGCTTCCCCCGGCGTTCCCCTCGGAACGACGGGCTTCTTCCTGACAGGTGTCGATGGCGAAGTCGGAAATATGACATCAGGCATCGATTCCATATATGTGAAATTCGGATGCGACCTCAAAGGCGGCCCCAGTTTACCCATGGTCGGCGGCATTCTCGAGATGACTCCTGAAGTTTATCTCGATTTCGCCGATGACCTCTACCGCCTCGACGGCAATGTGAAATTCCTCAAAAGTCTCTTCAAGGGCTATGGCCTTCTCGAATACCGCGCCCGCGATATCGGCGGTGGATGGGGAATTCGCGGCGAAGCGAGTGTTACAGCCGGAATATCCTCCGCAGTGAGCCTCTCCGGCCAAATTGACGCCCACGTGTGGAAAACCCGCACCGAAGGCCTTCATTTCGTTGGTCACGGCGGTGTTGTAGCCAGTCTCGAACATAACGCCATCTTCTGGCTATGCCCATCGAAAACCATCAGCGTCGGCGCCCATGCTTACGTCGGAGAATTCAGACTTCCCAGTGACATGGGCGACCATTGGGGTGCCAAGGGAGTTCTCGAATGGGAGCCTTTCGGAATTCGCCCGCAGATTGCCTACATCGATGGCAGAGTTCATATCAACTCCAACGCAGAAAGATACCAGCCCCGCGATGTCAGAAGAACCGCGCGCCCCGGAATGTTCGCCGAGGTTATCGAGGATTACGATATCGTCGAAAGCGACATAAATGTATTCGTTGCAAGAACTTCCATGACCGATGCTCCGGAATTTTCCATAACTCTGCCAGGCGGCTCGGTAATCACGCCGGACAGCTGTTCCACCACAGACAGCCTTTCTGGAAGATTCTACTTCGCGGATGAATCCGACGACGGCTATCTCTATATGGGATACATAATTCGCGGTTCTTCGCCGGGTTCATACTCAGCGAATCTCTCATCCCTCGACCCCGGAGACGATTCCTACGCAATTCAGGCTAACGGTTTCTATAATCCCAAGTCCGCTACTCTTACCGACGGCGGAACCCATCTGGCCTTGACTAATTTCGATGCCGTCGATTCCATCCGCATCTCCCGCTATATCGATAGAGTCCGTAGCGGTGAATTTCAGCGCATCGGTATGAAGATCGACGAGGCTGTATATACACCCGTCGATTCGACATACGACTTCTCGGCCATCGATCATGCCACTTTAGGCTTATGCGAGGGCGATTATTACGTATATGTGACAATCGAAGACAACCACGGCGCTCTGACAGTCGCCGCAGACACGGCGAACCTGATAGAAGCACCAGCCGATATCACTCCGCCCTCCGCACCTACAGCTTGCGTCGCCACTGTCGCGGACAGCATCATCAAAGCCGCCTGGAACCCCAATACGGAGCCGGATTTCCTCGAGTATAAATTCTATAAGGGCGCGTTCGATTCCACCCTTGCCTTAGTATGGTGGGATACCGTTCATGTCGGCGATGTGCCCCGCGCGCAAATCGAAGACTGGCGCTGGAACATTCAGGACACAGTCGGAATAGTATTCGGAGTTTCCGCGGTCGATAATTCGGGCAACGAGAGCATTATTACCCAGTTCGGCCTCACCGGCGGGTTCGACGCCGATTACGACCTGATACCTCCGACCGTAACTTTCGGAACTCCCGAGCCTGATCTTCCTGCCAGATCAATCGACTTCGAGTGGAGTTCATCCGATGCTGACATCCGCTTCTACAGACTATCTATAGGCCTCTATGAGGGCGATGAGATAATCACAGCCGACCTCGACCCGGACGAAACCGAATTCACAGCCACCGGTCTCGACATCGGCCAGACATACTACGCGAGAATAGTCGCAGTGGATAGTCTTCTCAATATGAGCGACCCCGATAACATTACCGTGAACTTCTACGATGTCGCGGATTCCGATTTGGACGGCCTTCCCGACTGGTGGGAGATTTTCTACTTCGGAGATATAACCCTTTACAGCGGCGCGGACGATCCGGATGGCGATCTTCTCATCAACCTGCTCGAATACATGATTGGCACCGCGCCGAACAATCCGGACACCGACGATGACCGCATCAGCGATTACCACGAATACGCTGACACAACCCTCGATCCTCTGCGCAATGTGGATCTTGACGGTAACCGTATCGCCGACGACTGGGAGACCTTCTACTTCGGATATACACTCATAGATCCCCTCAATACGGATTTCGATGAGGACGGCCTGACCGATTTCAACGAGTTCGTCTATCGCACAAATCCGCTAATAAAGGATACTGACGGCGGAGGAGCACCCGACGGCTTCGAGGTAAACAATCATACAGACCCCACAAACCCCGACGACGACAACGTTATCGACTGGACATTCGAACTCTCCCGAGGCTGGAATATGGTAGGCTTGCCCGGATTGGCTATCGAAAACAGTGTTGGCGCGGTTTTCCCTGGCATGGATGTCTATCGCTACTATCCGTCATCGGAAGAATACGTTGCCGCGGATTATATCTTTTCCGGCGAGGGCTACTTCGTCCTGAGTCTTGTCGATACTTCATATACTGTGCCTATGCAGATACATGAATCGGCCTCGGTTCCAATTTCCCGTGGATGGAACCAGATTACACCACCCAAGGGCACTACCTCCTTCATCGACCCCGTGGACGATCCGGATAGCTCTGTTATGGCTCTCGCATACGGCTACAATCCTGAGATAGGAGAATACTACACGACTACTTCCCTAATCGAAGGCAACGCCTATTGGGTTCTCTCGATGGCCGCCTGCCAGCTGTTCCTCGAAAGCGGAGCATTCCTGCGGCCATGGCCTGAGGCGAAGATAGATGGTGCCAAGACCATGCCTCCGCCTCCGCCGCCCTTCACTTTCCGCGAAGAAATCGAATTGCCCGGGGAAATAGAAGTTCACGGTGCATCACCGAATCCCTTTAACTCCGCAACCGGCATCGAGTTCGCTCTGCCTGAGGATATGGAAGTGAAAATCACAATATCGGATATTCTCGGCAGGCAGATTGCCGTGCTGACAGATACCAAGCTTGAGGCCGGATATCACCGCACCGTATGGAACGGCCTTTCCGCGGACAAACGCGAGGTGGGAAGCGGAGTATATCTCTACAGCATCTCCGCAGGCGAAAGGACATTCAACGGGAAGTTGATCCTGGTCAAATAGGCCTAAGCCGCAGTTATGTGGAAAAGGAAAATCTCCCTCGAAAGAGGGAGATTTTTTTGTGGGGGAGGGAGAGATTATTGCTAAATTCTTTTAGCCTATAAATAACTGGGTTTCCGAGCCAATCGCACCAGACAAGAATGTGCTCGCTCCGGAAATTTGCGCGCCCTCTATCAAGTCTTCTTCCTTGATGCCCATCAAATCCATGCTCGTCGAACAGGCGTGGAAGTTGACTCCCATTTCTACGCATACTTCGAGCATCTCTTCGAAGGATTGAACGCCCTGTTTTTTCATTTTACTGCGCATCATAAAAGTGAAAGGGGCCATTATGCCCGCAAGTTTGGGCTTATAGCCTTTGGTTATCAGTTTTATTCCCCAAAATGTGAAGAATAAATCGACCTTATCCACGAAAGCCCCTGCAGTGGAAGCTATAATCAATGCTTCCATAGCGGCTTCGAAAGAGTGCTTTGAAACTACGATTGAGATCCTTTTTTCATTATCCATTTGCTCTCCTTTGTAATAATGAGAAACAATATATGTAAATATATAGATATAGCAATAAAAAAATGTCCATGTTTTAAAAAAGCGAGGGCAAATTTACCCTCGCTTTTTTTAAAGTTCTATTGGAATATTATTTGAGTTTCTTGAACTCGACTCGACGGTTCTTCGCGCGCCCCTCCTGAGTTCCATTATCTGCTATGGGCATAGACTCTCCGTAGCCCTGAGCTGTAAGATTGGAGGGAACCACATCGAAATTCGCGGCGATATAGTTCTTTACAGCCTTGGCTCTGCGCTCCGAAAGCTTCTGGTTGTAATTCTCCGTTCCGATAGAATCTGTGTGTCCTGCAATTTCAACCACCCATCCGGGATGCTTTTCTAGAACCTGCCCGATTTTGTCGAGAAGGCCGTATGAATCCGGTGTTATCTCCTCGCTGTTGAATTCGAAGAATATATCATTTGTGATGAAGACACCTCTATCGACGAAGTCCTGTTCGACATTGATTTCCTGAATAGGCCTACGCTCCCTTCGCGGACAGCCTCTTTCATCCACGATTGTGCCGGCGGGAGTATTCGGGCACATGTCCCATGGGTCCCAAACGCCATCGCCATCGGTATCTGCATATTCAACTGGGGTTGGATTGAACCCGATTCCCAATTGAACGCCTATACTGCGGAGAAAACCGGATTTGTTTTCGATTTCCAGAATTGGCTCGTCGAGGAAGGTGTAGTCTTCGACAGCGTCATATATAGGCATTCCGCCCAAATCAAGAGTCAATACACCTTCGAGAAAAACTGTCGGCGACAAGGGAAATCTTCCGGTGAATCCAGCGGTTACACCGATAGCCGTTGCACTTTCGTTGTAAACATATCTGTTCCATCCCGGTGTAGCGTAATATTCATCGATTTGATTATCAGATGTAACTACAACAGGCACATCGAGAAATACTTCATATTGATCCACATAAATTGCGGGACCGATAAGAAATCCTGCGCCGTAGTGGGGGTTGTCGCCAAATGCGAACTGCATGGCGGGAGTGATCTTGAATGTTGAAAAACTACTGCTCTCCTGGATTAGCGGATACTCTACGTCTTGGAAATACTCATCATCGGTGAAAGAATCCCACAAATGATAGCTCATATTTGCCTTGGTTTCCACAGTTCCGGTGAGGTAGTCCAGGTCCAGCCGCAGTCCCATGGATTTCGACAGCCAATACCCCGCAAAACCGCCGCCTCCTACACGCTCAGATGGAATAACCTCCCAATCCGAATTCATAGTCATAACTACGAAGTAATCGAATAGGGAAGCGTTGTTATACCATCCGCCATTGAAACCGTTGCCGGAATATTCATTTGATTCCCATGCGCCATCCATAGGCACTTCGAGGTCAAACTTAAACCCGAAATCAACCATCCCCTGGCCAATTATTCCCGTGCAAAGGATTAATAATATCGCCACAACAAGGACATCTCTCATGATTCCCCTTTTTTGAATTGTTAATATTCCCTTTTAAATTAATATCATGAATATCTTTTGTCAACCTGATTCTTCACGATTCAATCTTGAGCTTGACCATTGGACTCGATTTCCTTATAATAGGGCTTGATTCAAAATTCGAGAACAATATTATGCTGACTTTTTTAAATAACATCTTCCTTCCAGCCCTTGCCGCAGGCATTCTGCCGATTCTTATACATCTGTTTACTCGGCGGAGACTTGTTCGTGTGAAATGGCCGTCATTGCGCTTCATAATGGAGATTCAGAAGAAGCAGATGAAGCGAATGAAGATTCAGCAAATTCTACTGCTTATACTTCGGACCCTGATATTGCTTCTCGTGATAGGCGCATTTGCCAGACCTGCTATACGCGGTGTTTTCGGCAGTGGAGTAGGGGCGCACGAGAACACGGCGGTCGCTATTCTTATCGACAGGTCATATTCCATGGGACAGGAAGCCGCTGGCGTGGATTTATTCGTTAGAGCCAAGCATATGGCGGGAGATATTATTTCCTTGCTAAAAGAGGGGGACGAACTTCTCATAGTCCCGTTCGATGCAGGCCCAGCAGACGTTACTTCAAAACCGACCCGCTTTTTTGCAGGTGCTCAGGAGAGCGTGGACAGTCTCGATATTGCCCATTCAACCACAGACATCTGGCCCGCGATTAGCAGAACACTTGAAGTGTTGAAAGGCAATAGGTTATTACACAAAGAGATATATGTTTTGACTGATAACCGCGCTAAGGGCTGGAGAAGAACAGGCAAGCTTGAGATGCCGGATGGAACCCGTATCTACGCGATTCTTATCGAACCGGATGACGACAGAAATCTGGCGTGCACCGAACTCGAATTTCCGAGAACTCTGCTTCAGAAAAATGTTCCCTTCGAACTTACCGCTATGGTGAGGAATTATTCGCCAAGTCCTGTTTCTAACCATGTCCTGGATTTATACATCGATGACCAGAGAATTTCCCAAGGGTCTATCGATCTCCAATCCGGTTCCGCGGGACAAGTAGTTCTTCGAGGCCGTGTCGAGAGCGGAGGCTTCCATTACGGCCGTGTCGAACTCGAAGGTGACGCCCTTCCCGCCGACAACAGACGATTCTTCTCTATCAGAATACCGGAGAAGATCGATGTCCTCGTGGTGGGCTCCCGAGAGGGCGTATTCATCGAAAAGGCCCTTGAACCAATCGATAGCGACTTTTTTGCCGTTGAAAAAATAGACTATCCCCGTCTGCCAGGAAAACAGCTTTCACAGTATGGAGCGATAATTCTATCCGACCCGCCTGTGCTGACATCGGCTATGGGCAATACCCTTAGGGGATTTGTGGAACGAGGCGGCGGTTTGATTGTTCTTTTCGGGGGGTCCGAGACTCCAGAGGAATCCTTCGTGTCGATTTTCGGCGAGTCCGAGAATTTCGATGTCATGGCGGCTCTAGGAAGCGAAACTGGCGGCGGAAGGTTTTATCTGGACAACGCCGATTTCGATCATCCCGTGTTCGTGCCCTATGCCGATGAGGGGTTGCCAAATTTGGATTTCCGAAGAATCGCGGCAATCGAAAAGGCGCAGAGATCGATCCTTACATTCTCCAATGGCCTGCCTGCGGTTGCTGAAGGTGAGATAGGCGAGGGCAAAGTTCTGATATGCGCATTCTCGGCGGATATGCGCTATGGAAGCCTCGCGACATCGGGCTTCTTCGTTCCGCTAATGCATAGGCTGACGCAGTATTCCGCCAGGGATATCACCGCTTTCGATCCCGGATATATTGTAGGCGACCGGGTAGTGCGGTTGCTTGACGATTACCCCGTTTCCGCCGGAGCTTCAAGGATCCTTTCACCAATGGGATCCGCAATGTATGTTACTCCGCGTTTCAGCGGAGGCAAGGCCGTTGTGACTACCGATCCCCTCGATGAAGCCGGAATATACAGAGTATTTGCCGACACCGTTTTGATAGACCTTTTCGCTGTGAACCTCGATCCATCCGAGAGCGACCCTACGGAATTGAACAAAGGTGATGTCGAAAAAATCGCGCCGATTATCTGGCTCGATTCGGACGGCAAGATCGAGGAGGAAATCCTTTCTGCGCGGTTCGGACGCGAACTACATCACGGCATGCTGATTCTCGCTTTTATCCTCATGTTTGCCGAACTTGCTCTTGGTAGCAATTGGAGAAGAAACCGGGACTATTCTGATAGCATAGGTGACCACGGAGCTTTGTAAGCAATGAGTTTGTCACGATTCTTGCTATCATTTCTCGGCGACAGGTAAACTGAGTTCGGGCAAGAATCGCGCCAAACTCCCCGCAAACCGCTCGCTGTCACGCCGGTTGCTAAGATTTCCTCGTAATTAATAAACCCCTCGTGATTGCAACCGTCGCGCCAGCGAGCTTCCAATTCTATGATTTACTGAGCTTTCTACAGCATATGAGTTTTTATTTAACTATTTAGCTGTGGCGGTTAAGGACAATTTTGACCAATCCCATGAGATTGCAAAGGGGTGGGGGGAGATATTTTTTCAAAGCTATCGCGATTCGGGAAGGTTTTGTTTTTGGGCCGATTTCTTCAGCGAATCGAACACCAAGGCTTTCGCAACTTTCGAAATCAAAATGCCAGCTGTCAATAGGTGTTAAGCCTTCTGATGACACGTGTCGATGACTTCTGATGGCACCGTTCACTAACTCTGGATGATAGGAAACCCCATCCCACCAGTGGCCTATTTCACCGCAAATGATTGGACAGTCAAGCGTATCTTTTACAAAGCGCATCAATGTGTCGAGTCGAGCAGAATACATTGAGGCTTGGGTTGAGTCCATAGCGTCATTTTCCCCCTGGTGCCACAGAACGTAGTCAAACTCGCCAATCGTATCCGTGACGGCGATCGCGATTCCCAGAAGAGATCTCAGCCATTGGTTTATCGACGATCCTCCCATGGCATAATTAACTAAAAGTATCTCGTCGTGTCCGAGGGTTTGGAGATGGCGGGCACAAGCCATCGAAAAGCCTTTTTTCGCCGCTCCGCCTTCGTGGGGGCTACATCTGCCAACCGGCTCATTTGCCGGCACTATTTCCCCTTTGCAATACATGTATATTCCCGGTGTTGTGAGGGTATCGCCATCCAGCAATGCACGTCCTGCGGCATTAGACTGGCCGATGATTAGGATTTTTGTAGTGTCCGCGGCATAGGTTAAAAAGGCAGTTAGAACCATGATTGCTACGACAATTTCGAGTAACGGCCTTATTGAAGAACATATGAGAATATTCTTTTGGCTATTCATTCCGCGACTCCCACAGCAGAGCTTCTCCGGCCCATATTGCGGCTTGAGTTTTATTGCCTGTATCGCGGTAATATTCTGCAATTTTAATAGCAGATTCCGCGGCAAGTTCTGAGTTTCGGAAACCCGCGGCTGAGTTAAAAACATATTTATAATCCTCTATCGCGGATTCGGGAGTTTGCTCGAATGCTTCGTTTGCGGCTTTGTATCTCAGAGCCATTTCCCGGCCGAATTCATCAAGTAGCTTTTCAGCTTGGGCGATGTATGGCTGAAGGTTGCGGGGAACTTCGGCGGATTCCGGCCGGACTGTGATTCGCAGAAGATTCTCGATTGCTATGCCGGGGCTGTCGACGGGGGCTGTCTGAGCTGAAAGAAGCAAAGCATCGGCGAGGGGAAAGGGGTCACCTCGAAGAGCGTGCAGGCTGTCAGACCAGCTTAAATACCTGCTCGCAGTTGAGTGGGCGCTGTCCGCGAATTCTTGATAATTTGCCGGTTTTGCTTTCGATGCGTAATCGAGATATGCGAGGGCAAGATTCTTGTAAGCCTGCGCCCGAAGGACATCGTTGCCGGATGCTGTAGAGACTTGAATCAGCCAGCGGTAGGCGTCGGAGACACAACCGATGTTCGAGCATACGACCGCGGCAGAATCGATATGCGCGGAGGCGGTTCGGAAGTCGCTTGCATCGTATGCGCTTTTTGCGATAGCCCGATGCCTCTTGATTTCAGCCTTGTTGCCGGCGCATCCCGCGAAAAATAGGATTGCTATGATGAAAGTAATTTCTGCCTTTTTCATTAGAATCTCCACGTAAAGGTTATTCCCATAGGATAAGCCGAAATTTCGGCGGCTATGTTGCGATTTTCGACGCGAGAATGTTGATAATAAAAGGTTCCAACACCAACGGCTGTTCCCAAAACAGCTCCGGTTAGGACTTCGCCGGGACGGTGAGCGTTGTCTTCGATTCGAGTGTATCCAATCCACCCCGCGGTTCCTGCCAAAACGGCCGTAACAAGTCCTTTGCCGATCTCCTCCGGCGTAGAACCTCGATCCATGGCTTCCCAGAGATATAGCGATAGATATGAGGCCACAGTGAAACTCGTGCTCGTATGCCCCGACGGAAAACTGTCGCGAAGTTTGTTTTCTGAATATCCTTCGACTATACGGGCATCGGCGTTAGGTCGATATCTTCCGATAATATCTTTTCCAATAATTGTTAAGAAAGAATTCAACACAAAAGCTTGAGCCATGCCCTTTGCATAAAGATATCTTGTTTCGAGATCGTTGTGAGAGGGGGGAATCGCAAGTATTCCTACGGAAGTCAAAGCACTTGCGGACATCAGCCATGTAGTCGGCACGGTTTCATCAACAAGAGGCTTGTCCGTTTCCCCGCCGATAAGGGGTTCTTCGAAAAATGGGCCGGATTTGTATGAAGCATAAGTTCCAGCCGCCAAACCCATTGTTAATCCCCATTCCACGGTCTCCCGCTTCCAGTCGAGGGCTTGAGTGTTAGAAAGAAGTAACAGCAGTGTTACAAAAATATAACACTTCACAGCCAGTATTTTCGTATTAGTTTTGATAATTCTACTCCGTCAATTAATTCAACTGAACAGTTTTCGGCCTGCTCGATTGCCTGCTTCGTAAAACTGGATGTTGTCATCAAAACAGCACCGTCCGCAGAGAAATGGGGCATCGCGCCGACAAGTTGCTGAACCCATCGGTTGCCGACGCTGTTCGATTCGTCGTATCTCTTGGCGCTTATAATCATTGTTAGAGCTTTTTTGCGAGCGATAACATCCGCGCCGTAGTCGCCGCCAGATGGGGTCAATTCGACCTTGTAGCCACGCTTCTTGAAAATTTGGGCGCAAAGGTATTCGAACTCCTCAGGTGTCGCCAGATGGGGATTCCGCAACACTTTCGCCGGCAGAGGCCCCCTTCCGCCTACCACAATGCGCAAACCGATCACCCAAACTCCTATGGATACTGCTCCTGCGTAAAGCAACGCCTCGTTTAAGGAGAAACTTAAATTGCTTTCTAAACGCCATGCTCCTAATGCAAAGAGAAGGCATGCCAAAATCGTCCAAACCCAGAAGCGAAGGGGACGGGACATTCTATTCCTCCGGTTCCTTTCCGGGAAGGGAAATCTGTTCGCCCGGAGTTAGCAGGACGCGAATTCTGTCGTCATCGGTATCTGGGATGTAGTCTTCGAGAGCGATGCCAATAACTACGGGGTTTAGCGGATAGTCGTTTTCGAGAGCCATGGCCTTGCCGTTACTTCCAGAGGCCACCAGCCATTCGCCGGCGGAAATCTTTCCGGAACTTTTATCGATAATTACTTCAATTTCACCGCCGGTCGCCACACGCAGTATTCCGGTGGAGTCTTTGACAGCAACACCAACAACCATAGGGTCGTAAGGAGTTATCGAACGCTGTAGAGTGAGGAGTTTTCGCGAAGGGATTATCGAAAGGACCTCACCCTCGGATGTGTTTTCAGGAATTGGGAAATCGCCGTAAACTACGCTCCAGCCTGGAATTGCATTCAGCGGCGGTATAGGAGGATCTTCGGCAAATGCCGTGCCTACGATACTAATCGCGATTAGACTGAGCAGTATCTGAACTATGCTCATAATCTTGACCTTTCATAATTATATTATACGTAATGAAATATGCAATAATCACAACGGCAAATCCGCCGGGGACATCGACAAACCAGTGTTGTTTGACAAAAAGGGTTGACAAAGTAATAAGAGTAGCAATCACTACAGCAAGTAATCCAAAACTTCTTTTGCGTCTGAAAGCTACAATTGTTGCGGTCCAGCTGTATGCTACATGCTGGCTGGGGAAGCAGTTGTACGGATGATCCCGTTCGTATATTCCTTGCAGAAGCCTTGCAGATAGATCATTCGCTAGGATTTCAGGACGAACCATCACTGTTCGCCAAAGGGCGAAAATAGTCAGCGTAATAGTGGCGGTAAGTAAATAGAAAACAAAGGCTTTTATTAGTTCGGAAGATGTTCGTAAGAATATAAAAGGTAGGAATATAAAGGGAAAATAGAGATAATATGCCCAAACCCAGTGATGATTGAAGGGGATCATCCTGTCGAGGAATGTCTCCAGTTGGACAGCAGGTTTGCCGGCGTTCATCGCGTTTATCGACAGGTAGCCAAAGCTTACTAGGGCGATTAGAATGGCGAGCAGTAGGGCTTTCTGAGCCGCTAAAGGCAGTTTTATGAAACGTTTCATTTTCATTGCATCAGAATATATGCTAAAAAACGAATCTGGCAAGGATTATTCGGATTAATAAATTATTGAGATAGCTCCGCTCAGGCGGGTTTCGTCTTGGGAGGTGATTCTGTAATAATATGTGCCAATTGGAAGGGGCGCGCCATCTCTAAGGGCGTCCCATGTCCTTATCTGGCCGGAGGTTACGAGACTTCCCCTGGAGTTGTAAACCTCGACATTCCAACTTGTTATATCGTCGGGAATGATAAACTCGATTTCGTCGTTCATGCCGTCTGCATTTGGCGTAATTACTTCCGTAGTAACCGCATAGCCGGAATGTTTAACGCATAGGCCAAGAGCGAGAAGTTGAAAAATGCCGGCTTCCGGGTCATTGGATTCGGTGTGGATCCATGAATGGAGAGAACCGGTAACAACCGGGCAGAATTCGAAAACATAGTAAGCGCCAGCACCCATGGTTAATGTATCTGGGAGAGGTGGACGCAGATGAATAATGTTAGGAACCTGTGGAATTACCGAATAAATAACTAATGATCCGCCACCTGAGTTGTTAAAATAAATAGAATCGAATGTGCAAGAATCTAATTGAACAGTGCCGAAATCCAAAACATCGGGGAAAGCTGAAATAGATGGGTCTTCAGGAGGATAAACCCTTCCGCGGATAACAATTTTTGACACTGCTTCGTGTGGGTCGTTTGACTCAATAATCAAAGTATCGACATAAGTGCCTGTGATCGAAGCAGAGAAAGTAACGTCAAGGCTTTCGGAGAATCCCGGCTCGATTTCGATGGGGGATATATCGTCAATTGAAAACTCGGGAAGGCTTATCGCTGAATAAACTGCCGAGACAAAAAGTGCAGAATCGCCTGTGTTTGCGATACTTACAGTGGCCAAGTCCGAAATATCGCCCTCATAAATATCAAGAAGCAGGATAGAAGGATTTATGTCGATTTCCGGCATTCTCGGATATGTCAATATTTCAATAAAGACAGAGTCAATATCAGAACATCCTGAGGAATTGACTACGGTGAGATAATACCATCCGCCATGGTCGAGGGTTAGACTATCTATAATAATAATTCTTGATTCAGAGATAAAGTCATTTGGCCCCTTCCAACCATAACTGAAGGTGGAGTCAATGGGAAAACCCCGCATTTCGAGGATTCGATCGATATATAATGTTTCCTCGATGGCCATAGCAAAAGCCTCCGGAGTCTCTCTGACAATGACTGTTACACCGTTTGAATCCCTGCAACCGAGGGAATCTTCTGCAATTGCCCAGTAGAATGTCGAAGTTTGAGGAGAAGCCCAAGGGTTAGATATAACAGGGTTGTTCAGACCCTCGGATGGTCGCCAAAGCCACGAGATATAGCCATTTGCGTTCACAGCTGAGGCGTTTAATCTAAGTGAGTCCCCTCGGCATATAGAATCCGGTGAATCGACGTAAACACTTAAACTGCAGGGAGATAGTATCACTTCGATTAGAACACTGTCGTGTAGTGTGAATATACCGCAATCCTGACTGTCCGAGACATCGACATAAAACCAGCCGGTGGTCTCCGGAAATGCCCATGTAGAGGCACTCGAAGGGGATGATACTGTTCCGGTGCCGCTTGTCCACTCGAGGGAGACATCGCCTATTGCATCGGATACTACGCAATTTAACAAAGTGCTATCGCCAAAATTTAATAAAACCGGTGATGCAAATATAGATAATGTCATATAATTCAATACGGTATCTACTATTACATGAACTGTGATGGAATCCGAACAACCGGCTTCGTCAAGGGCGGTTAAAGTGTAAGTTGTTGTTGTCTCTGGAAATATGAGGGTGAAATTGGAATCGGGATTAGAAAGGAAATCCGTGGGATACCAGTTATAAATTATGTCTCCGCTACCGCGGAACATCTCGCCCCACATCTCGGTAGTATCATTAAGACATACTGTTATCTCATTATCTAATAATGAGAAAAGGCGCGGGACATTAACAATAACATTAGCAGAATCACTGCAACTATCGTCTGTGGATATTACTGTATAAGTCATAGAAGTGTCGATAGAGACTGCTGTCGGATTTGGGATGTCCGTGAAATCGAGGTATGTTGATGGCCGCCACTCATAGCTGACATCGCCAAACGCACCAATGACAGAGGTTTCAAGACTTATGGAGGCACCACGGCATACGGTCGTCTCAGCGAAAGCTGTCGAAACGTTCAAACTGCAGTCGGAATGAAAAACGACATCGACTATAACCGAATCGCTGACAGAATGGACACCGCAAAATTGGCTATCGTTTGCAGTAAAGTGATAAACAGTGCGAACTGGAGGGGTGGCGTTCGGTGTCAGGCTGGATGGGTCGTCAAGCCAGCTTGAGGGAGTCCAGAACCAGCCGGTAGAACCGGTCTCGCTCGAAATAGCGGCTCTAAGATTTGCGGTTCCTCCAAAGAAAATTGTTGTATCCGGAGACATGGAAACATCCATCGAGGTGGACAAAGAATCGACCGAGATACTTATCGCTATAGTGTCCGCGCACCCCTCGGCATCGAGTACCACAACGGTATATTCAATGCTGGAATCGGGCCAACATAGGGGGGACGATACTCCTGCATCGGAAAGAAAAATAGGAGGCGACCAGTTCCATGTAATCGGCTCCACGCCTGCATGATAGCTCAAATCGAGGAGAATCGTGTCTGTGTTGCATATATGCAAATCAGGTAATGCACTGCTATCCAATGCCTTAACCCAGACTGTGACGGAATCGCGGGCGACACAACCCGAATCGTCTTCGGCGGATACAGTGTAGGTCGTGGTAGCCGTAGGAGAGGCCGTGGGGTTAGCTATGAAAGGATTGGAAAGCCCATCGTGGGGTGTCCATTCAAATGCCGATGTCCCAGCACCGTCGGATGCAAGGAGGTCCAAAGACGCAAAACCACCAGGGCAAATGCTGTCCGCGCCGTAAGCATTTACGGACAGGGAGCAACCGAACCAGGTGTTGACGTGAATGTGAACACTCTCAGTAACGCTGTGAACCCCGCATTCCTGAGTGTCTGTGGCGGTTATAATGTATGTTGTCGGCTCGGTTGGGAAAGCCCAGGTTTCGATAGAATCGGGGGTGGACAGAAAGGTCTCAGGTTGCCATTGAATGCCCAGTTCACCGGCTTCTCCGGTGATTGATGCGAAAAGGAGGGTCGAATCGCCGAGGTCGATGGTGTCGAAGGTGGCCGAGGCGGACAGAATCCGCATAGAAGTCAGCACCGTATCTACATAGACGATGACCCGCGCGCTATCGGCGCAACTGTCGTCATTAACAAAAACCCAGTAGAAAGTGGTGTGGTTCGGAGTGGCGAGGGGGTTTGGCGATGCTGGATCCGATAAGCTGGAAGTAGGTGTCCATGAGTATCCGACGCTTCCAGTCGCGCCCGATACGGAAACATCCATCGCCAGTTCCGAACCCCTGCAAATGTGCGTATCAGGAGTAATAGAGACAATTTCCAGGGGACAAGAACTGGTGTCCTCGACGTCGATAAATATGCTGTCTAAAACCGTGAACCTGCAATATTCTTGATTGTCTGTAACTTCTACGTGGAGCCATCCGGAAGCCAGCGGCGTCGCCCAGGGAGTAGGCGAACCGGGGGCGTCGAAGTAGCCTGAGGGGGACCACGAATAGGTTACGGTTCCTCCGGCGGAGAAGGCATGGGCATAAAGCCGCGTCGACTCGCCGAGAATCAGACTGCTGTCGTCCGCGGAAAGATCGATCGTAAGGGTTGTTATGGGGGTATCGACCTCGACGGTAACATAATCTGTTCCAATGCATCCGAGGGAATCCACTGCAATTATTGTGAAAACAGTTGTCGTTTCGGGATGAGCGAGAATTCGGAAGCTGTCGATTTCGGTGATAGAACCCGCCGGTAGCCACGCAATTTCATAGGGGGGAATTCCTCCGACAAGCTCGGCGGAAATTTCGATATCGTCGCCGATGCATATCCTTGGGGATTCCGGTATGAAAGTGAACTCGGTGTTGCTCACGAAAATTTCAACCTCCGCTGTATCGACGCATCCCGAATCGTCCTCGGCTACAACAGTGTAAACCGTGGTCGTTTCGGGGTAAACAACCGGCGTCTGGGAACTTATCGAGGAGATATTGTAATTGGGAGACCATCGGTAATCCGCTGTGCCGACTGCCAGGGAAGCTCGGGCGTAAAGATCCACGCTGTCGCCTATGCAGATTCTCGCGTCGTGGGTGATGGTATCGATTGATATTAGACATTCAAAACTGGACATCACGCGAATTAGAATCGTGTCGGAAATCTCGTAAACACCGCATTCCTGGCTGTCTCGAACCGTAACTTCGAAGGTTGTAGTTATCGGCGGGGCGACCATGGGATCGGAGGTGTCCGGTTCGAGGATCATGCCGACCGGCTCCCAGTGGTAGCTGACATCGCCAATAGCGCCGGAGACGAAGCAGTGAAGCTCTGTGATGCTTCCCGCAAAGATAAAAGTGCTGTCTGCGGTGATGGAATCGACATCCATTGTCTTGATTACGGTGTCGATTATCGCCATAATATATGATGTGTCCGAGCAACCATCGGAACTGGTGCCGATGACATGATACAAACCTCCCATTTCGGGAGTTACCGGATTTCGGAAAATGACGCGGCCGGGAATAATCGTGCCGTCGGGAGCGTGCCAGAAATAGGCATCGAGTCCCGGCGGTTCGGCGCGAAGTTCGAGGACACTTCCTTCGCAAACCGGGGTGTTTGTATTTGCGGTAATTTCCGGCTTGTAATAGACCGTAACGTCGGTCTCGGCGGTATCCACACATCCTGCGGAACTGGTAACGATGACCGTATAAGTGCCGGCATTTGCAGTGTCTGCAGAGGGAATAGATGCGATGCGGGTGTCTGCGATGAAGCCCCGAGGGCCTGTCCACTCGTAGGTTGCCATACCTGAAGGGTTTGCCGTTAGTTCGATTGTCTGGCCGCCGCAGTAGGGGCCGGTGTTCGACGCTGAGGACGAGGGTTTCGGATTCACGGTAAGATATGTGGTAGCCGTGTCAAGGCATCCATAGGAGTTCTGCACAACGAGGCGATAAGTGCCGGTCATTGATGTTCCCGCTGTGCCGAGGATTGGCGATTGTTCCGTCGATGTGAACCCGCCCGGGCCTGACCAAGTGTATGACGTCATGCCATCTGGTCCCCCGGAGAGTTCCGCGACTTCATTCTGGCAGTAGGGTCCTCCATTAGAAGCCATTGCCAAAGGTTTTTCCTGCACGGTAACCGTTACGGGATCCGTCTGTTCGCCAAAGAAGGATATACCGGCTTTGCCCATTTGCCATTGGAAGATGTAGTCACCGGGAGTAGACGGCGCGGTTACAGTGAATTCGAAGGTATGAGTTTCCCCCGGCAGGATGGCGCTTCCCTCGAATTCGACCTCGGAAAGCCCCCAGATATCGTTCATCGGCGGGTTCTGGCTCCATAGGTAAAGATTATCCCATGTTGTCCATTCCACGGAGCCGCTGTTTATCATGGTTACAGAAACATCGATAACCGAACTCGCACATACAGAGAGAGGCGGTGGATCCTGAACAGCAAAACCCGCCTTAAGGGAGTCATAGAAGCATGTAATCGTAACATTCGTCGCGCCGACGCTGTGGCAGTGGCCGAAACCGCCGCCGTCGCTCCATTCGCGGAAATAGTAAATCGCGCCATCGGGAGGGTATGCCTGAGGGCTGACCGCTTCTATCCAATAACAAGGCCCGCCGGAACCGACGTAGGGCCATTCAAAATTCGTCGTTGTGTAAAATGTGTCCCCATCGGCAATGAACATCAGGTCTTCAGGGGAGGTTTTTATCGTCGTAATCGGTTGCGGCAGAGTGTTGAAAGGAATACTCGTCCACGGCGAATAGCTTCTGCCGGAAGTCTCGCAGTTGCACCATGCGCGCACATGGAGAAAGTAACTGGTTTCGGAAACCAGACCATCCAATTCGATGTAGTTCGTATCGATGTCAAATCCCATTCCCGGCGGGCTTGGAGACGTGTTAACTCGATATTGATAACCATCGTGAAGCATTACATGTTGCCAGATACCCTTTGCTTCAATGGGCGTAATGTCATAAACCTCGCCGCATTTGGGAGCTTGCAGGGGCGGGCAGTCCATAGCCGGGCCGGTGATTGTCAATGTAACGGTGTCGCTTACGACTTCCCAGATATCCAGCGTCGTTGTTCGATATTCCTCGGTCATCGAGATTTCCAGATTCCCGGGACGGTAGCAATCGACGAAAAAGGCGTGATCGCTACGAAGGAAGGCGTCCGCGCTGTCGAGGCTGTCCGAGACGAAGAAATAACAAGCCGTTGCGACAAGCTCCCTGTCTAAGTCGAAGGGGGAGGAGTGGGTGTAATAATCGCGATAACAGGGCGAACCGGTGCAATGGTCTCCAGCTTCGGGAAGGATATTTGCCAGTGGCCTGCCCGTCGTCGAATGTAACCGCCATGACTGATATTCCTGCATACATGGGGAAGCGGCGAGAACCGGAGACCCCGTGGCCGTTCGAATTGAATCGATTATTGCGGTGAGTTCGACACTTGTGCCAACCCCGCCGGTCGGCGATTCGAGGTCGAGACGGCAGTAAATCGTGCCCAGCACTGCGGAACTCAGGCTTAAAGCAAACCCGAACATCATTAACATAACCATCAACCGGAGTTTTAACTGCCTGTCTGTCAGTTTTTCATTCATATTTTTTTCATCTATCCCAGTTCAAAACCGGGGCGGTTTCAACTAATCTGTAAATATATTGAATCTCGATTCGTCTGTCGGGGAATTCGCCGTCGATAGATTCCACGCGGATTACAAGCTCGTAGCCATCCGGAGTGCGCACAAGATAACGGCTTCCGATTCGGCAGGGTTCCGACTGCTTTTTATCGATGGATGTAATTTCCTGAACATCGTAGGGAGCGGAAAGAGGTAAAACGTCCATCATTAGAATACCAGCTCTGCGGCTTTTCCAGACATCCCGACCGGAACCCACAATCGAAGGGGACTTCAGTTCGAGATTGCCGTAACCGTCATCAGGGGTGTCCGTGCCGAGATAAAGGTCGATGATGTCGGCGTTTGACGATAACATCGATACCTCGCGGTAGTCGGAAAAATCGAAGGCCGAGGGATTGCCAAGCTTACTCGAAAACTCATATACTGTTGTTTTGCGCCGAGCCTTAGTTCTAATCTCCAATTGCCTCGAAAGCATGCCGAAACTGCCATCGCCGGTAATGGGTGCGATTCGCACATAGACTGGAACATCCGGCGTCAGATCTGAGACGATGAACAGATTCCCGGTTATCGGCTCCCGGTTCAGCTGAAGATGGGCGATTTCATCGTAGGTTGCGGCAAGCCGTATGGGTTTGTTGTCAGCGAAAACGATGTAGCCGGCCATCTCGTCGGGCAATTCGACATCTTCCCACATGACGATGGCCTGGGAGAAATTATTGATGAACCAGATGGAATCCGGCGAGGCCCATTTATCCTCGAATAACACGCTGGCGGGGATTAGCGCAGGATCTATCCGCACCTGAGACGCGGGTAGCCTAAGACGCGCGTGGTCGTAAGCGCAGAGGGCGTCGCGGTAACGATAGCCGGTTATCAAGAGTTTGCCGTCGGTCTCGATAGTGCGTTCCACAAGGCGGTCCAGTTCCGGGTCAAAATCCCCTTTGCAGATGTCGTCGTTTTTCGCGAAATAGACGAAGTTGAATAGGCTGTAATCGGTGTTGTCCCAGACTTTGGCGATGATTTCATTGTCCAGCGTGTCCGGGCCGATCTTGTGCACTCGCATCCAGGCGTCCGTTGCGCTTCCGGTTACTACTATAGGAATGGAATCGGGAATCTGGTTGGGCACGATGAAGGTCAGCGTGTCGTGGGGATTATCCGAGAACACCGCGCAATCCCCCGCCCATGGCGAAGTTGCCAACAGACGATGGGGAATTCGTCCCACCGCGACCGCGACCTCGGCATGTAGCCTATTGTCGATCTTCTCGACCACAAACTCCGATGCGAGCCTAATCTCAGGGGGTTCCGGCGAGTAATCCGGCGCGGCGAAGAGAAAGCGGTCAACATTCAGCCAATCGAGATAGCTCTGCCAGTGGCGCGGGTTCGATGAATCGAGGTAGAAGGGAATGTTTTGTTCGGAATAGGCGGCTATCGTATCGACAATCTCAGATGTCATATCGAAAGGAACCACCGCGATGTATTCCTCCATCGGAATGGTCATTCGCGAGGCTTCCGCGGGATTATTGTAAATTCGTTTGAGGCAGAATCCCTCGCCGTTGCGGAAACCGGCTACCCATGAATTCGGCCCGGGGAATTCGGCTGTCTCGATATGCCACAAATCGCCGCCTCTATTGCCATCCATAGATGCTCTCCGGCCGGGGGAAAAATAGAAAATCGCCGAATCGAGGGGTTGCGACTTCAATGTAAAGTCGTATCTGAGGGAACCGGCGTCCTTGCGGATTATCGCCCATCTCGCCGTCATCGGGGTCGAGGGGCAGATTTGATTCGATGTGTCCGGAAGTTCCGGCTCGATATGTTTCGGCGCGAAAGCTCGCAGTTCGATACTCGCCGAATGACTGTTGCCGTAGATATTCGACGCATCCCCCGCAGGCATTCCAAATTCATATCCGACGACAATATCCCCGAAATCGTATTCTGCGCCGACATCGAAACCCTCACTGCCGCCGGCTCCGAGAAGACTCAGCCTATTTCGAAGCAGATTCAGAACGATTCCCCCGCGATATTCAATTTCTGCGCCGTCATCGATGAGAAAATCCCCGTCGGCGAAGGGGACGACATCGCCGAAACTCCAAGCCAGCCCGGCAGAAACGGCTATCGGCCTTCGCGATTCGATGCCCTCGGATATCGCCATATTAGGCCTAAGGAGATTCGATGCGACCGCGGATATCGACAAATCATCCGTCGGCGCAAAATTCGCGCCCACGCTTAAACTTGGAGCGAACCTCGATTGCGAAGACCCGGCTATCGGGTCGTTAGGGTCGCCGATTCGAGCATCGCCGGGGGAGTAGGCATACCCCGCGAGATCCCCGGAAAGGGCGAGGGTCAAACTTCTGGATGTCCGCCATCCGAGCCAGACTTGCCAGTAATGATCGGTGAAAAATCTGTCGCTGTGCGTGTTCCCCCGAAGGCCGATATGAAGGGGCTTGCCGACATCGAAACCCGTCGTGACGAGCACAGAGTTAGAATAATCGCCGGTGAATTTGATTTCGCGAGCGGATATTCGGCTGGCGAGATACTTGCCGTGGATTGTCCGTGAAGGCCATAGGGAAGCATTTGCCGTGTAGACCGACCTAAGGGCATATTGTCCGAAAAGGGGAGCCGCGAGGCAAAAAAGAAGGAGAACCGAGAACGTGAAGCGCGCGCTTCTAAACATCGGTTTGACAGTGTTTGACCAATTTAATCTCGAACAGACCATAAGCTCTTTCGTTCTCGCTCCCAATTAAAATAATACCTAAAACATAAGGAAATATCAAGGGAGGATTTGGGATTTAGGATTGATGATTCATTTATCATTAGCGAAGAAATGACAAATATCAAATAAATATCAAAGGAGTTAATGGCAAGATTGGAAGAATCTGTCATATCGACAGAGTCCGAAGGACGACCCATGGAGCCTATTGGGGTAGAAATCTCCTATGGTTTTTCGGGATATTTCTCCCTTTTTTCGAAATGACATGGTGAAGGGTTCTAATCGAAGCGGAGCTTCGGAAGCAGGGGCTTTACACAGCTGGAGCTGTGTAGCGAGGATTATATTTGTTCTTTGAGCTGTGTCATTTTCCAGCTGGTTTCCCGATCAGGTAGGGAATGACAGAACGGGTGCAGTCTGTAATGACAATGATGCGTTCCGTAGGGGCGGGTTTTACCCCCGCCCGCGCATGGATCGACGGCGATGTTCGTTATTCCGGAAAGGGGCAATGCAATTGAGCACTCCGGATCCAAATGCAAACCGTCCGTAGGGGCGACCAGGTGGGTCGCCCTTTTTTTAATCGCTCTAAATCCCGGCACCCTACGGGCCCTTTGACAAGGGGGAGCATTGTAGGGGAGGTGCCTTAGTGCCCTCCCGTTGTTTTTGCAAATAATCCCCCCAACCCCCCTTATTAGGGGGGCTTTTTTTATAGTAGGCGGTGAGGAGGGCTATTTATATTAGACACCCCGTCGCTTCGCGCCACCCCTCTGGAAGAGGGGAATGGTATAGTAGAACCCCCCTGCCCCCCTTGTTAAGGGGGGAACGCCGCGCCTCGCTTTGCTCGGTACGCCTCTTTGGAAAGAGGGGAATAATTCCCCTTCATGAATGAAGGGGTGGATTCGCGATAGCGAAGACGGGGTAGTTGATGGCGCGGTGGGGCTTCGATACGGGCTATCGCCCTACTCAGCCAGCGGGGTGAGGGGAAAGATTGCTTCGGGCTGAAACCCCCGGACGGGCTCCCAGGCGGGCTTTCTTCGGTCGCAAGTATTCGCAATGACAGGAAAATCGCCTATTAGTCATTAGGATTTAGTCATTCGTCATTCGTGCTTAATTATTTCCAATACTTTTTCACGTATTCCTCGGTGTCGGGGAGGCCGCCCTGAAGGACGATGTAGCCGTTGTGCGGTTCCCTGTCCGTGATTTCGTGGTTGATTGGTGTGCGCATCATTCGCATAACTTCGGCGTGGTCGTCCGTGTGCCCGAGAACCCATGATAGCTTCATCAGCGCGGTTTCCGGCAACATGTTGTCCAACTGCACGACGCCGAGGTTTAGCAGGTCGCGTCCGGTGTCGTAAACGAACATCTGCGTGTATCCCCATAGGGTCTGGACGGTCATCACGATATGGACGCCCGCCTCGATAGCCCGTTCGAGGGCCGGGAAAAGGGCGCGGTTGACATGTCCAAGCCCCGTGCCCGCGATAACGATGCCGCGATAACCCTTCTCGACGAGGGCATCGACCAAATCGGGTTTCATGCCGGGGTAATAATACAGGATAGTGGTGCGGTCGTCGTACACGGCGTCCAGTTTGACTTTGCGGTTCATGTCCCTCGGCAGGTAGTCCTTGTTGATGTGGTCGAAACGCTCGTGATGCACCATACACAGGGGCACGTCGCCGAGGGTGCGGAAGGTGCTTCGGTAGGAGCTGTGCATCTTTCTGCAACGGGTTCCTCGGTGGAGGAGCGCGAAGCTGTCCGATGTCGGCCCGAACATGCATATCTGGACCTCCGCGATGTCGCCGTATGCCGCCGAGCGAACTGCATGGATGAGGTTCAGCGCGGCGTCGGAGCTGGGGCGGTCGGAACTCCGTTGGGAGCCGACTATCACGATGGGCACCGGGCTGTCCTGCACCATGAAGCTGAGAATCGCGGCTGTGTGTCCCATGGTGTCCGTGCCGTGGCCGATGACTATGCCGTCCGCGCCGGCTTCGATTTCCTCGACTATGGCTTGCGCGAGTTCTATGTATTGTTCCATGGCCATGTTCTCGGAAAAAACGCCGAAAATCATGCGCGTTTTGAGGTTGCATATATCGGCCAGCTCGGGGACTGCTGAATATAGTTCGCCCGGCGAAAAAGCCGGAATCACCGCGCCGGTGCGGTAATCGAGGCGGGACGCGATTGTTCCGCCGGTGCCGAGGAGGGTAACATTGGGAAGGTCCGGATCGACTGGGAATTCCTTCTCCGGCATGTGGTAATGGGCTTCCTTGTAGCCGAGTTCCTCGACCTCCTTAACGCGATCGACGTGAATTCCGACGTTGTAACCGGTTTTCTGTTTGATAACAATGTGCAGGTCGTCGTAGGTTTCGCTTCGCGGCAAAATTACGCCCTCGAACACGCTTCCTGCATCGTTGACGAGACGGACATCGCTCCACACGCCGACGCCCCATTCCGCAAGACGTTCCCGGGCGAGGCCTTTATAGCCCTTGAGCTTATCTTTATTTTCCGTTTTTTTGCTGTGATCGCACACGATTTAAGCTCCTTGTTCTTCCCCGGACTTTTTGTCCGCGATGGTTTTTCTAAAATATATCTCTATTTCTCTTCCGGGGACAAGGCCACGGTAGATGTCCATCATTTTAGTCATTGCCAGTTTGACGAGAACCTCGTCGTCGTCCTTAATGGCGCTTATTTGTGTTTCCGCGAGGACCTTGCGGGCGAAATCCCGCCAGTTGGAAGCGTCCCCGAAATGCATTATCTCGTGAATAATCTTGTCCACGGTTTCGCCGGAAGATTCGGCCATGACGCGAACGATATTCTCCCAATTCTCGGCGAGTTCGGGCTTTTTCGCGAATTCCTGGAATAAATCGATCCACATGGATTTGTCGATTTCTTTCACATCGACACCCTTGCGCATTAAGCCTTTGAGCTGTTCACCGAAGAAGATTCCGGTTTTTCTCAAGTCCGCGCCGGTTTCCTCGACGGCGGCATCGACTATATCCGCCCATCCGCGCCGTATGAGGTAGTAAATCGTGTTTCGATGAATGCCCGCTTTCGTGTATCTTGCCTCTCTAACCCATGGCTGGGGGGGAAGGTCCTTCTCGATGCGATCGACTCGGTCGCGGGTAACTCGAATCGGCGGGCTATCGGTATCGGGATACATTCTGTCCGGGCCGGGGAGGATGCGTTCGAAATCTGTATGGCCGTCCTCGAAGGCCTGGCGAGTTTCGTTGGGGATTCCGTCGATGGCGTCGGCATAGCGCAAATAAACCTCTTCGACGGCGGAGATGGTGTCCTGTTCCGCTCCCCATACGATGAGAAGAGAATCCTTGTCGGTGCAGTCCATTTCCTTTTCGAGGCGGTTAAATATGGGCTGAAGGCTTTCGAAGCCTTCGAGATCTTCGTTATGAATCAATATTGGTTGCTGGTCGAGGCCGCATACGACGCGGATTCTTCCGCGAAGCTCGTCGGCGAAGGTTTTACCGGGCTGAGTTTTCCAATCGAGAGTTCTGCGAAGGTTTTCCAGCTTCACAGCTCGAACAGCGAATTCCCCTTTGCCCAGTTCGAATTCCGGACGGCGTCCTTCGACCTTGTTGAATTCCCGCCAGCCGGTGGCTTTCAAAAAGCGCAACGGCGACCGTTTGAAGGATTTAGTAACATCCTTTGACGTGATATTGAGGCGGAAATCCTCCGGCTTGGTAAATCCCCGCTCGTGAAGCTCTTCCATGAGCTTGAGAAGGTTGACCTGCCTTATCGCCTCGCCATGAACCAGCTTCGCGGCGATTTCCGCGCGGGGGACGCCCTTGATTTCGACACGCCTTCCGCCGCGGACGGAGACATTGACATCCTGCCTGCTCGCACCGATGCCGTAGCGGACATGATTGGTGCTTCGGCAAATTCGTCCGATGAGAAGAATGGCCTCTTCGACCTCTTTCGGGGTGTAGAGCTGGGGTTCCGTAACTATTTCGACGAGGGGCATTCCCAGCCGATCGGTGCGCCATACGATGAGATGGCCTCTATCAGAGACCTCCCGGCAGGAATCCTCCTCGATACTAACCTGAATTATTCCCAGTTCCCGGTCTTTGAAAGGGATACTTCCGTTGACGCCTACAATGGCCGTCCGCTGGAAGCCTGTGGGGATGGAACCGTCGAGATACTGTTTGCGGGCGACATGAACCTCATCGACGATGTCCATGTTCAGCATCAGGCACTGTTCGATGGAGATGTCGAGGGCCGTCTGGTTCATCAGAAATGGCGGAGTGTCGTCCATCTCGTAGGTGCAGGTGTTGCTGTTGTGGAGAAGATAGATTATCTGCTTTTTTGTTTTGAACTCCATAAGCGCGGCGCCGTCGAAGACACCGAGCTCGGAAAGCGTCGGGCGCATGTGACGCAGGACTATGCCGTCATGGTCTTTGGTGTATTGCCCGGCCGGACATCGGCAGAACATCTTCTTCTCGGTGAGGAGCTGTTGATGGACTTCGAGGCCGACAATTAGGCCTACTTCGTGGTAATCGATGGTCTGTTCGTATTGATTTTCCAAGATAGTATCGCTTTTCGTTGAACTTTAATAATTTTCAATTTACGGGATGCGAAGTCGCCGTCCCAAAAGAACCTAAATTCTATATTGAAAAGGGGGAAATTGCAAGCCTATTATAAAACTTTTTTGTCTCGATGAATAAAAAACGGGATAAAAAAGGCGGAGAAATGTATCTCCGCCTTTTGACAGCATATCGAAGGGGCTACTATTCGACAAGCACCATCTTTCGAGTGATCGTTTTTTCCCCGTAAGTCATCCGCATGAAATAGATACCGGAAGCCCGCTCCGCCGATTCGAAGCGGAAGGTGTGTTTGCCGGGTTTTAAAGCCCCAGAATGGAGGTTCTCAACTTTCCTGCCGGTTATATCGTAGATGTCGATGGAGACAGCATCGGTAACGTCATACCCGACAGCGATTTCAATAGAAGCACTGCTGTTGAAAGGATTCGGGTAGGCGTGGCCTACTTCGATGCCTTTTGGTAAGGGGATTTCGTCCTCGGTAACGCTCACCGCGCCGCCCACATGGATTGGAATGTGGAATGTCGTCGAGTAGCCGCCGGAAGCCGTGAGGACTATTGGAACCTGCAAAATAGTATCCGATGGGCACGATGGGGAGATGTCGCAGTGCATCGACGATGTATTATAGGAGGTTCCAGTCATGGGGATATACCCGAAGGGCGCACTGGAGCCGTAAGGTGTTATCATCGATGTGGTTCCGGTAACACCCTGAGTGCTGACCGCGGCTGATGTTCCGTCGTTCTTGATTCTCATACGAATTCCGATTCTGTCTCCCGGTTCGATTAGTCCGTTATTGTTGTTAAGCGAATCGTCTATCCAGAGGTCGCTGAAGTAGAAAAGCCACGGTCCGGAATACTCCGGAGGCGCGTTGGTAGTAAATCGTAGCGCTCTGCCGTCTTCCAATTCCACTGAATGGTGATCGTAAGCGCCGTTAAGGAAATACTGCAGTCCCATTGTCTCGTCTTCCGATTCGATTCCTATTCCCATAGCGCCGATTCCGCTCATGTATTCATAGTAGATAAAGAACTCGCTGTCACCGGTAGGTGTAGGCCATTCGGAGGGATCGCAGATTCTAAGCTGGGTAGAAATCTCACCACCCCCATAGTAGAATTCGCATTCGTCCCATTGGATGATATACTGGTTGTCATCTGTGTCGTGATAGGCGTAAATATCTCCGCCATCGGTTCTATGTGGAGCCAAATCCGCCCATGCAGGGGCGATTACTCCTTCAGGGCCGCTGGTATTCGGGAATGTCTGCGGAGTTCCCGTGCCAGATCCTGCCCATCCACTTCTTCCGGGGGCGATAAAGCCGTTAGAGGCTACGGAAATGGAATCGTAATCCTCGCCATAGAATGTCATTGTGAAGGGGATTCCCATTGTGAATATTCCGTCGTCTGTGTTGGTTATCGGCCCGATAGCCGTGCCGATGCTGGATATATCGAACCACTCATAAGTTGGCGCCATGGGATAATCGTCGTCCACATCCTCGTAGATGTAATATCCGTAGGCATCCGGGCCGGTAGGAAGATTACCGATAGAACCACCGAGAACCTGTGTGACATAAAGGGTATCGACATAATTATAGATAGAACATCTTGCCGTAATTACCAGTGGCAAATCGACTTCCGTTCCCGGTTCAACCTCGGGCGAAACACTGACTGTGAAATAAGGACGGAGACCGATAATTGTTGATCTCGTCCATTCATCGCGCATAGCAAAAGCATTTATCACTGATATTTCAGGAATGCTCAATAATTCAACAACTACATTATACGCGTCGGCTTGTGTATTATTTCGAAGGTCGAAGGAGATGTCGGCAACCTCGCCTCCTGTTAAAATCATATCACCATTTCCATATGGAGGGTCGTCAATAATTCGAACTGACTCTAATCCGGGATTGAAACGATGAACCGACGGCTGAGGAGTAACTGTTCTGTCCCAGGGGCCGGTGGTTCCTCCGGTGATGTGCAATGTGAAAGTAATATTTGCATGTGCGCTAGTTGAGTCCGGCAGATGAAATTCAACAATATCACCGTAGACAGTGTCATCCGGAGGGCAATTTGGAAGAATCGTTGTAGAATCAATCCAGTCCACCGGAATGTTGCACCTGAGAACACCTGATAGCCCTGTGCTAATTTCTGTGCCAATATTGAATATTCCAGGAAGGAATCTGACAGTCTCTCCGGGGTTGAGAAGTCCGTCGGTGTTACCAATGTGGTCGTCGAAGATTACGGGGGCCGCATATACAGCAACGCCCTCTTCGATGACATCGATCGTATCAATCTGAGGATAAATATTCGGACCTGTTATCACAATAATCAGCGAGTGCGCGGCATCGACATCGATACCGACGGTAACATCTCCTGAAGCGTCTGTTTTGCCGTAACTGAACTCGCTACCCTGATGCAGAGCGACTCTGGCGTCTTCGAGATCCGCTCCGAATCGGGATACATGAACGTCTATGTTATTGGGCCCAGCTGTCACAGAGGGGGGATAAGTAATTGTTGGATGCAGGTCTATCGGTCCCGTCCAGACGACTAAATCCGGGCTTCCAAGAGCGGCGGCGGACAAAAATTCATATCGCGAATCGTAACTTCCACCGAATTCAGCGTATAGTTCATTCTTGCCGTATAAATGCGCCGCGGCGAATTCGTTTATCTTCTCCTCGAAAAGCCCTTCGAATATATGTTTCGAAAGGGATGAACGCTCCTCGGAATTCGAGCTGACAAGAGCCTGCCCTACAAAACAGGTTCCACCCTTAGGATGAGTTGCTGTCCGAGCACGGGTCGTCCTCTCGCACATGCGGGTATCGCCGGACATGAACGCACCGGTGCCGCAAGATATTGAGATATTTACCGGACATTTACCGTTGTTGTCAAGTGTGTCGAGACCGCCGGAGAAGCCATAGTAATAGTCCGGATAAGCCTGGCCGCGATATTGAACGATTCCGAGACCGGCTTCTACATAAGGCTTAACGTCCCAATAATCATCTCCCCATGCCCTTCTGAACATAGGATGGCTGGTGAAGCCGGCGAGACTGCATTGAGTCATGCCGTATGTAACCGCCGCGAGATAAGAAGAATCCTGCGGCCCAAGGGGGTCCCATGTTGGGTCGTCCTCGTTGACAATACCCACGAAACGAGCATACCAATCGTCCGTCGTGTCGGGGTGCTTCTCGTAGTTCAGATGCTTAAGCACGAGGTTCTCAATATCCGCTGTAACATCCACCGAAATTCTGCTCACGAAAATATCCGGGAAAATATCGCTACCATCGACGGTGCCGTAATGATTGTCGCCCATTAGCCCGCCCGAGCCTTGATACACGGGGATGTAGTCGGCATCGGCAACAAGCATAACGAAGGAAGGGGGAAGGGTCCAGCTGTCGTAAGCGTTCTGTATATATGTCTTTATCGACGATGTATCCGTGCCGGTAACCGTAGTGGTTACAACGCGCACAGGGAAGCCCATCAGAAGCTTCCAGTCTATCCAATCCTGAAGCTCATCCTCGAAATCGGGACGGACGATGGCCAGTATATCCGCGCCATCCGTAGGATCCCACTCGAGAAACGCGGGGCGATAACGGGGGATAGCGGCCTCCGGATTTACCAGAGTGCCCCGGAAAAACTTCTCCCATGTCGGATTATAGAGACGCTCTCCGCAATCGGTGTTGCCTCCGCCGGTGTAGCGAAGTTCGACACGAAGGCTCTGCATGAAACGGACGCCATGTTCCGGATCGAACTGCACCGGTTCTACAAAGACATCGGCAATCTCGACTCCGCGGACAATCCGCCGGCCGTTGAGTTCGACGGTCGCGCCACTTGGTTGGGCATACAAATAAGGATCGACTTCATCCATGACGCCGTGAATATTCACCTTTGGGCATTTCGGCGCCGGGGTAATGGCCATCCAATCGCTCCAGAGGACTTCGTCTATCATCACTTCGATGCCGCAATCCCGAGGCACAGCGACCTGAAAGTTCCGCCCGAACAGCTGAGGACCGAAATCCTCGCCCGTATGTCCGAAGCCGTCCATCTTCAACAGCCAGTAATCGTTCTGAATAAATCTCGCTTTGGGAGTCCCGAAGCGAACTTCGAAAGTTGTTGAAGATGGCGTATCGCCGATTAAATCTACATGATAAGCGGATAGCACCGTTATCAAGCCGAGAAGTAGGACCGGTAGAATTTTCCGAGACATATTTCCCCCTTAGGGAATTTACTTATCCATATAAAGCATAAGCTCGTTGAGTTTTGTGAAACCATCGTCGCCGTCGAAACTGACAGCGGAACCCGCGCCCGGCGAGAGTAGCTGGACGGTCTCCACACCAAGCCAGACCTCGTATTCATGCATACCCCAAACGAGGACGGAATCCGTAACGCTGATATTTTCGTTGATAAAATAAGCCTGATCCCCGCCTGAGCCATCGAGGGCTTTGCGGTAAATACAGCGGGTCTGCGGAAGGCCTGTGTCCATCTTCATCGTGGAGTAAATCGAATACATCACAACATCGCCCGCATTGGATCCCCAATAATGAAGCGCGCCCTGAATATCGATGTCCCAAGTAAGCTCGCAGATATAATCGCCGAAAGCCTCCAACTGAACGACCTTGCCGAGTTCCGCCCGCGTCTGAATATAGCGCTGTCCGGAAAGATATTCATCGCTGACATGAGCGAAGGCTTTGAAATCGTCGGAGTTGTCATGATAGACCGACGCGGGTATCCTCTGATCCGCGACTATTGCGTGGCGTTTGAAGTCGAAATCTGCCACGTAAAGGCTCTCCGGCATTCCCACACGAACGATGAAGTCCGGTCCTGGAGTATCCGGCGAAGTTGGTTCCACCGCGACTCGAGTGCCGCCGTATTCGATGTATCCGTCCTCGTCCTCGATTTCCAGAATCGCCGTGTAGCGTCCGCGATTGTCATAGGTGTAATCCGCGGTGTAGCCGGTGGCTTCATGCTGGAAGGGGGAGGGGGCGGTTCCCGATGGCGTGAAAGTTCCGTTTGCAAGCCCCGCGGGATAGAAATAATCCTCGAAGCCGTCGGAAGTCGCAAGGAAATCCCAGCGGTATGAGACGATAGGCGCGTCGGTGTATATCGAACATGAGAAGGCCGCCGAATTGCCCTCGACAACACTTTCCGGGCCGCTGACATCCTTGATGAAGGGTGGATCGAGATCGGTGTAGTTCGTGTCGCAAATCACGATGGTATCGACCACGATGAGGGTGTCATACAGGGTGTCCACGATGTAAAGGGTGTCGCAGGTGCAAGGGTCGTCGTCGCCGTTGCCGTCCGAACAGCCCACTGCGATGAACATTGCAATCAGGATAACTGCGAAAAGGATAAGCTTCTTCATTTTCCTCCTTCAAGGAAATTGTTTCGACAAAATATCTAATTATTATAAGGTTGCGAGATTATATCGCAAGGGGAAATTGCTCTACTCATTAAAAAAATGTTCCGTCTTTCACACTCTTGCTTCTTAAGGCAAATTACGAAGGATGGCGACTGGAGTTTATTGTATTCCCGCATGGGTGAAATTACAGCCGAGCGGGGTCTATCATGCCAACGCCCTCCGTGTCGATTCTCATGGAAGGATGTTCCATCTTCAATTGAGGAACCCACCCCGAAAATCTCGCTTTCGGCGGCATTTGAGATTTTTGCATGGTCGCCCCCCTTCAATTCGGCCGTAACCATCGCCCTCGATATTCCTGTAGGGGACGGGTCTCCCGCCCCGATTAGCGTGGAGATTTATGATGTGAATGGGTGGCGCATCGATGTCATTGCGAGGAGGGTGCAACCCGACGAAGCAATCTCCTACGGATGCGAAAAAGATTGCTTCGGGCAAAGCCCTAGCAATGACAATGCAGGCGAATTCACATGGACACCTGCCCCATCCCTCCCCTCCGGCGTGTATCTCGTGAGGGCGCGCTTCGACTCCGCTCAGCGACCCGATGGCGGTCGAGGGGACCTCGACCCTACAGGGAAAACGGCGACGAGGCGGGTCGTGTATCTCAAATAGTTCAAATACACCTGTTATTTCGATGCACGAAGCAGTCTCCAACTCTCAACTCAACACTCTCACCTCTCCACTCCCATCGCCCCTTCGTCGGTTGAAACCGACGGCAATAATACACTGCCGAAAAAGAGTGCTTCGGGCTGTCGCCCTGACAATGACTGAGGTGTCGAAGGAAATGCCTCGAAAAGACGATCGGGATGAAGTCTTTTGGGGAAAATCAAAGTGTAAAGGGCGAGAATGATAAGATGGAAAAAAGGGCGGCCTGTCTGAGGTCGCCCTTTTTAGTGTTTGTTCGATCTGAGATTAGAACGAGAAGGTCAGCGTGGCGTTTTTCGCCTCGTTGATGAAGGTGGTCGCGCCGACTACCTCCACGCCCTCGCGCAAGTCTTCCTCAGTGAAGCCCTTAGCTTCGAATGCCAATTCGCACATAAGGATTCTGCCACCGAGTAGCTGGAAACCTTCGAGAAGCTCCATCATATCAGGAAGACCTTTGCCTTCCATCTTCTCGAGAGCGCCTTTGACCAGTCCCGGTGATCCGCCGGGGGTTACGAATAAGATCACGTCATCACCGGATGCTATCGCTGAGGATCCGAGAATCAGGGGTGGAAAGTAGTTTTTCGGTTCCGCGCCGTTGATTGTAATTGCCATCATTCCCATGTTTTCTCCTATTTATTTGGTTTGCCGGTTATTTTATTCCATCGGGTTAGAAGCCGTGGCCGCCCATTCGTAGATGCCGCCGTCATATACTTTGACATTCCCGTAACCCAGAAGGGATTTTAGGGCGAAGTAGATGATACCCGTCCGCAAGCTGGTTTCGCAGTAGAGGATGATTTCTTTGTCCGCCGTGATACCGGCATTGTTGAAGAGGGATTTCATCTCCGCCTGAGGAATGAGAGTCTCGTCTTCGGTGATAATCTGCTTATGTTCGAAGTTGATTGCGCCCGGGATGTGGCCTTTACGCGATGCTTCGCCCTTTTCGCCGTTGAATTCTTCCGGTGAGCGGACATCGACCAAAACTACTCCGGCTTTGTCTTTGTTGTTTTTAACATAGTCCATAGTCGCGAAGACATCGGCATTCACTGATGGGGTGAATGTCGTTGATTCGAGGACGGTGGCGTCTTTAGTTACGGGCTTTCTGGCCTTGCGCCAGGCTTTCATCTGTCCGTCGAGGATATGAAGATCCTCTACTCCGAGGTAATCGAGAACCCAGTAGAGTCTTCCGGCTCTAACACCTGTGTCGCAGTAGAGGACAATCTTGTTAGTTTCCGAGATGCCCTTTTCGCCGAGGATTTTCGCAACGTCATCTGGGCTTTTCAGGAGGCCTTTTACCGCACCCGGTTTTTCGAGGTCTTCATGCCATAAGTGCATCGCGCCTTTGATATGCACCGTGTTATAGTCGGAAGTTTTTCTGGCCGATACGATGACGAGATTTTCGTCGTCCATCTTTGCCGAGAGGTCTTTCACGCTGATTAGCTGGGCGCTGAGAATGCCGGCTAACAGAAGGGCTATAAGCCCAAATAGTAATAAACTTCTTCTCATTCTTTCTCCTTATGGTTTAGTTGAATAATGCCTGAAATTGGAAGAGGATTTCGTCGTTGACTATCTCGTTGCCTTTTTCGGCTTTGTAGAGGTAGTTGACCTGAATTCTCGACCAGTCGTTTATGAAATAATTGAACCCGAAAGTGATGATGCTCAGTTCGTTGTCGTCGGTATCAGCGTCGGGATCGTAAAACTCGTATTTGACGATGGGCTGGAGTTCCCATGGGGTTGTGTATGCCAGGAATCCCCAGTATCCGCCGCTTTTAGATTCGCCCGGAGGAACTTCGGTATACCATGTTGTATCATGGGTGCAGTCTGGGGGATGGGCGACGATTCCGCCCGAGGACTCCATCTTGCCGCTTATGTATTCTCCCTGAACCAGGAAGTTTTTGTATTCGAACTGAAGTTCGCCGGCGAAGCGGGTTCTTATGTCTTCTTCCTCGGCGGTGGGGTCTGCGGCGGGTTGCTTACCTGTCTGCCAGCTTCCACCCACTTTGACCATTTCGATGGGGGAGAGAACGACTCTCGCAGAAATGTCTTTGGCCTTATTGTTATCGACAGCGGCAGATCCGGTGCCATGGGTTAGGGCAAAGGTGTAATTCACAAGATCATTGTAATTACCATATGCCATCAAACCCATGTCCCTATCGAGGACGAGGTTGTCGGTAACCAGAGAACGTTTGACAGTGTATAACCCCTGACAGGGTGTATTTCTTTCGAGACCGAAGGGGGATTTGAACTTACCGATTGAAAATGTCGCGTAAGGTGCCAACCGAGTGTATGAAGTAAAGGCGTCGCAAATCTTAACATCCCCTTTGAAGGGACTTGTTTCCAGGATGAAATAATAGCTAACATCATATGGGATGTTTCCTGTTACTCCAATCCTTGCGCGGTTGAAAGTGAAATTATAGGAATTGTCTGCTTCGCCGGAAGCGTCCTCGGCGAAATTGTATTCCAACTGGGGCTGGATGAATCCGATAACATTGACCCCTTCGGAAGAGCCGCCGCCCATACATCCCTGAGCGTAAACTAATCCGGGGACGAATAGAGTTATCAGTAAGAGAGCGGCAATAAATGACTTCTGCATTTTACCTCCTTAGATTTATAGGGAGGCAAAGGAGACGTTTGCCCCTTTGCCCTCCGTCGTTTTGTTCGCTTCGAACCATGCGGTTTGTCCGCGATGGTCAATTGTTATATCGTTCCGCCGGTTTCGATTGGATAGTCGCCGAAATCCTCTTCGCTGAAAGGCGATGCAATACGAACAGCCGGATCGCTTGTCCATGAGCAGATTCCCCATTTCAAGTTAACTGCATTGTATCCCAGAAGATTTAAGCCCGCCGTAGCCAATCCACCGGTATGACCGGTATAGCAATAGACGACAATCTGCTTATCTGTCGGGAGGATTTTAAGTGCAGTTGTATCTGAAGCCAAGGTGCTCCAAGGAATATTCGCGGCACCGGGGATATGTCCGATTTCGTAGGCACTCGCCGCTCTCACGGAGAGAATGAACGGATCATTCGAAGTATCGCCGTCGTTCAGGTTATCGTATAGAGTCTGTGCTGAAATAGTTGCTGAGGGACTGCTCGTTAAATAAGCCTCAACAGCGGCAGTGATAATTTCCCCTTCATCCGTAGAATTTGTGTTGTTTACGACAGGAAGATAATTAGTTGCCGGGTAACTCTCAATTGTTGTAGATGTTGCGGCGTCAATGCAATCGGTGTCCTCATTGAATGGATTGGTTCCGCGAACGGTGGAATCTTTCGTCCAGGACATAATCCCGAATTTAAGATTAACCGAATTATAACCCAATACATTCAGACAAAGGGTGGCAAGTGCACCGGAATGTCCGGTATAACAATAGACGACCAACGGATCGGTTTTGGTTATACCGGCGAGATTTGCTGGATTATACACATCTTTCCATCCTGTATTCAAAGCCCCTGGTATGTGGCCAATTTCATAAATTGAAGCCGCACGAACACTGAGAATTTGCGGAGGATTTCCAGCGGTTATCAGCGAATCGAGCACTGAAGAATTGTAGGTTGCTGACATAGTTGAAAGCGAGTAATCGACTGCTTCGAGAATAATCTCGAATTCGGTTCCATCCTCTGGCTCCGGTTCTGTTGTAGAGTCTTTGCACCCGCTGAACATGGCCAACATTGCCATAATGGCGATGAGTAAGTAAGCTTTTTTGATCATTGTGTCTCTCCTCTAAGAGTTTGATTATTGTGTTAACCGCCGCATCCTGTGCTGACGGGTTCGGCGTCCAAATCCGCCTCGGGGTCGAGCCAGAGGGTATATCCGCCGTATAGATTAAATATGTTAGTGTAACCGAGTCTTCTAAGTCTCTCGACAGCCAAAGCCCCGCGTTTTCCCTTTTCGGAATAGATGATAATGAGGGCGTCTTTGCCGGGTTTGTCCCAGGCTTGAGCGCGCCAGTAGGCATCGTCTTCGATGCTCTTCTCGACTGTTCCGAGGGGCATATTGAAGGCGTAATCGATGTAACCTTCGTCGAATTCATAAGGTTCGCGGACATCGAGAAGGATGAAATCCTCGACCTCGTCGAATATCTTTTGAAGTTCGTCTCTGTCCATCTCGTAATCGCCTTTAATGCCGGATCCGCCGCAACCGGTAAATATCAGGGATACGGCAAGAACTATAAGTATGATTGTGTTTTTCATTATTCTTGCCCCCTTAAATTGCGGAAAATTTGCCGGTTCGTTCGTTCCATTTGACGAAGACATACCATAGGATAATCAGCACTGCAATCAGAGCGAATGCTCCTCCGTAGCGCAGATGATCCGGAAGGAATATCGCCTTCTGAGACCACTCAGGCAGAATTCTCGTGAACCATGGCGCGACGAATTTTGCCGAAATAGGCGACATGAGTGCAAATCCCAAACCGGCGAACCAGAGTTTGATTTGACCTTCGCCCATTCGCCAAAGGGTTCCTACGGCACATCCGCCGGCGATGACCATTCCCATTCCGAAGATAGTTCCGCCGATAAGCCCGTTAAGCCAGAAATTAGGCATAACCCAGGTTAAAGCGACTCCGCGGACACCTCCGGGATAGGCGGAGTTGATGCCCATGTACTTGATTATCGTAAAGCCTATCAGACCCACCGCGAGAGCTGACATGACAGCCACCGGAGCTTCCGATTCACCTGTCATGAAGGGTTCGCGGAAGGAGCGAGTCACGCAGAAACGCGAACGCTGGCTGATAAGACCGAGAATCAACCCAATAATGGCAAACCATGTGAGGACATCGTTGTTCTTGTAGAAGAATGATGCTCCGATAAGAAGGAACATAGTAATCGCGAATCCTAGAATAGGTTGCCAGATGCCGGATTTTTCCTTGGCGGCAAGCAAAGTAACGCTCTTTCCCATGCTGAATTTTGGAAGTTTTTCCATTTCCCAGAGGAGATACCGCAGGGCAAGAAAAGCCCCCAGAGCGAATCCTAAGGCCAACGGAATAGCGCCTGCGGAAAGAGCAGGGACACCGCTAAGAAAACCGCCGATGGTGCAACCTTTTCCTATCTGACATCCTAACGCCATTAATACACCGCCAACAAGACCTTTGACCATTTCGCCCAACGGCGGAATCCGAATCGCAAATTCGCGGGACATGAGAGCTCCTACGAACGCGCCAAGAACCGTCATTGTGCCGAGAAGGCCGTAAAGGTGATATTGAACGGGTGTCGCTCCTTCGAGACCGAGTAGGCCGAACAGTTTGTAAATATTCTGCCCCCAGCTGAGGTAAGTTCCGCTACCTCCCCAGGGTGACTTGACCACGAAAAGCAGAATATTCAACGATGCCAGCAGAATCCCACCGACCCACATAGGCCAGGTTTTCCCGAAGAATGTTGACCACAGTTGGCGCCAGGCTCCATTTTTAGAGTCTGACATATAACTCCTTTCGATTTAACATAGCTTTGAATAACAGCATAAACTCAATTAAATGCTGTGGCTATGCCTTTTTAATATAGAACTTGTTGACTCCCGCCTCTTCTTCCATGCCGAGAAACTCGTTGCCGGTTTTCTCGCACCATGCGGGGATGTCGTTTTTTGAACCCGGATCCGTACCTAGAAGCTCTAAAACCTGACCGCTATCCATACCCTTAATCGCTTTTGCGAGTTTGAGGATGGGCATAGGGCAGGACAGACCTTTGCAATCCAGTGTTTCGTCGAAGTTCATTTTGCGACCTCCTTTTAGAGTTTTGATAATCCATATCGAATTATCCTGATAAAATGATATGTTCATATTGCCATATTAGAATAACGAAATACATATATAAAAAAAAACTACTCATATCTCCATTCTTGTAGCTTAGAGCTATCAGGAGTTCTCTATTAGCTCCACAATAGCCCAAACAGTTTTGTCGATGACCTTTTAACAACGCTTGGAGCCTTCGCGCCTGCCCTTGATTATTTTTAAATTGCGAAGGACTCTCAAATGCTGAGAGATTGTGGATTGAGGAATCTTCAGCTTTTCGACCATCATCGATACACTGCACTCGTCTTTCATAACACCGGATATAATCTGTAGCCGGGTTTTGTTTGAAAGGGCTTTGAAAATTTCTGCATACTTTTCGAACTGTTTTTCTGTCATGATATGTAGTCTGTTAGAGGTTAAGAGCGTTCTCCAGCATGGTTGCCGTTTGGTTATACTTAAATCCGAGTTGCTCCATAGCTCCGGAAGGGCAACTACAGGCGCAATTGCCGCAACCCTTGCAAAGGGCGACATTCACCTCGGATACTTTCTTGCCGTCTTTGATAATAATTTTTGGTGCGGTGTATGGGCATACCGCCTCGCAGATCCCGCAACCGACGCAAACTTCCTGATTCACATTAGCGACGATGGATTCTGCGGTGTATTTGTCCTTCGATATTAGGGTGCAAGCTCGTGCCGCCGCGGCCATGGCCTGCGATATAGTCTCGTCCATCGTCTTTGGCGCGTGAGCGAGACCGGCCAGGAAAACACCTTCCGTTGCGAAATCCACAGGGCGAAGTTTGACATGGGCTTCGAGGAAGAAACCGTCCTCGTTGAGGGGAGCTTTCAGCATTCGGGAGATGTCCACAGCTCCGGCTCTCGGGACGATTGCCGGTGCGAGAACCAGATAGTCCGGCTCTATGACTATTTCCGTTCCGAGGATGGCGTCATTTACTTCGACACGGATTTTGCCGTCGGCTTGGGTTACAGCGGGTTTTTCGCTGTCATTATAGCGAATGAAAATGACTCCGGCGTCGCGCGCTTTCTCGTAATATTCCTCGTTGAAGCCGTATGTTCGAATATCGCGGTATAGGATGTAGATGTTCGCTTTGGGGTTGGCCTCGGCAAGTTCGATGGCGTTTTTTATCGCCTTCGTACAACAGATTCTCGAACAGTAGGGGTGTTTATCGTCGCGAGAGCCTACGCATTGAATCATTACGATGTTCTTGGCCTTTTTCAATCCCTTCTCGGAGTTGAAGAGCTTTTCTTCGAGTTCGTTTTGGGTAATGACCTTTTCGTTTTCGCCGTAGAGATATTCTTCGGGTTTGTATTCCTGAGCGCCGGTGGCCACGACTATCACGCCGTGTTCGATTTTCACCTCGCCGTTTTCGGTTGAGGCGGTCGTTTTGTAGTTTCCTATGTAACCTTCGATGCTCGATACGCGAGAATTTTTATGAATAGTAATTTTCGGATGCTCCTCGACTGTCTCGATAAGCGACCTCAGATATCCCTGCACATCGTCTTTAGCGGGGGTGAAGTAGATATTCCGCATATTTCCGCCGAGTTCGTTTTCGGCCTCGATTAGTGTAACATCGAATCCCTGTTCCGCAATTGAGATTGCGGACACCATACCGGCCAGCCCGCCGCCTATTACTAATGCGCTCTGGTTGACATCGAGAGTAACCGAGGGGAGAGGCTCCAGGAGCGTGGCTTTCGCGACAGCCATATGCAGTAGGAACTTCGATTTGTCCGTTGCGGCGTCGTGATCTTCGCGATGCACCCACGAACATTGGTCGCGGATGTTGGCCATTTCGAAGAGGCGCGGGTTTAAACCCGATTCTCGCAGAGTCTCCTGGAAAAGGGGTTCGTGAGTCCTCGGCGAGCAGGAGGCGACTACGACTTTGTTAAGCTTGTGTTCTTCGATAATCTCTTTCATCTTTTCCTGTGTGTCCTGGGAGCAGGTGAAAAGATTTTCCGAAGCGTAAACGACGTTGGGAAGGCCTTTGGCGTAATCGACCACCGATGGCACATCGACCACGCTACCGATGTTTATTCCGCAATGGCATACGAAAACCCCAATTCGCGGCTGTTCCCGGCTGATGTCCCTTTCGGGGGGATATACTTTTTCGGCGATAGCAGTCCCGCGAACGCTCGCGAGAATACTTTCCGCGCCGGCTACTGCGCCCGATGCCTGAGTTACGGTCTCCGGTATGTCTTTGGGCGCGCTCGAAGGCCCGCATACGAAGACCCCCTCGCGCGAAGTGCTGACCGGTCTGAATGTCGATGTCTCAACGAAGGAATGCTGGTTAAGTCTAATTCCAAGCCTGTTCTCGAGTTCCGCGAGGCTTCCGCTCGGTTCGAAACCGACGGAGAGGACTACCATATCGAACTCTTCGGCGAACTGCCTGCCGTTATCCTCGGTGGAATAATAGACCATCAGGTTTCCTGTTTCAGGCATTTCTACGACCTTGCCGACTCGTGACCGAACGAAACGCACACCGCCGGTTTCTTTGGCGCGGTTGTAGTAGGCTTCGAAGTCCTTGCCGTAGGCGCGCAAATCCATGTAGAATATGGTCGGTTCGATTTCGTTCTCGTGCTCTTTTGCGATAACTGCTTCTTTGATGGCATACATACAGCAAACCGACGAGCAGTAATGTTTGTGTTCGACCGTGTCCCGGCTACCGACGCATTGAATCCAGGCGATTTTGCGGGGCTTTTTGCCGTCGGAGGGGCGTTCGATATGCCCTGCGAAAGGCCCCGAAGCAGATAGAATTCGCTCGAACTGAATACTCGTAACTACATTAGGGAACATGCCATAGCCATATTCATATTTATGAGAAGGATCGTATTTATCCGCTCCGTTGGCTAAAATCACAGCGCCGACTTCGATATCTACCATTTCGCCGACCATATCGTGTTTGATGGCGTTGGCTTCGCAGGCAATTTCGCACTGAAGACATCCCGAACAGATTCCGCAACTGAGGCATCGATTAGCCTCTCTGCGAACTTCTTCTTCGGTCAGGCTTAACTCGATTTCATCGAAATTGCAGATTCTGTCTTCTGGTTTCAGCTCTGGAATTTTTACTCGGGACTCAGGAGGAACGTAGAGCTTGTCTTTGGTGGAAGGAGTTCTGTCGATATCGTCCCTGCCGGCGATTAAATCTTCGCCACGCAAGTATCTGTCGATGGAGATAGCGGCGGAATATGCATGGCCGATAGCTTCTACCACCGAAGCCGGACCAACAGCCACATCGCCGCCTGCGAAGAAGCCGTCGATATTCGTAGCGAAAGTAACCGGATCGGTTACGATAGTGTCCCATCTGGTGGTGGCCATGTCGGAGCCTTCGAGCATGCTCAAATCGGGGCTTTGGGAAACGGCTATGAGCATGGAGTCGAAATCCTCGGTGAAATATTCACCGGTAGGCTGAGGACGGCGTCTGCCGCTTTCGTCTGGAGGTCCGAGTTCCATGACTTCGATTCGCAGAGCTTTTAATTTGCCGTCTTCGCCGATAATCTCCGCCGGATTGGTGAGGAACTTGAATTTGATTCCCTCTTCCTCCGCGGCCTCGATTTCGTAACTTTCCGCGGGCATTTCGCTTCGAGTTCGACGATACAATATAGTAACATCACCGCCGAGACGAAGGGCAGTTCGGGCGCAGTCTATGGCGGTATTTCCTCCGCCGACCACAGCGACCTTTTTGCCGGCATCGACTTTTTCGCCGTAGTTGACCTTCTTGAGGAAATCGACACCGCCCCATACGCCGTCCAAATCCTCGCCCTCGATGCCCATCATCTTGCTAAGCTGAGCGCCGATGCCTACATAAAAAGCTTTGAAGCCCTCGGCCTTGAGCTTCTCGATATCCGCCGATGATACGATAGGGTAATTCAGTTTCAGGTCGATGCCTTCTTTTAAAATCTCTTCGATTTCCCAGTCCAACTCGGCTCTGGAAAGGCGATAGGGCGGGATACATGAGCGCATCATTCCACCCGCCTGGGAGTCCTTCTCGAAAATTGTAACGCGATATCCCATTCTCGCGAGGTAGAAGCCGCAGGTCAATCCGGCCGGCCCGGCACCGATGATGGCAATCTTCTCGCCTTCCGGTTTAGCGATTTCGGTTTTCTCCATCTCTTCATGATGAGAGTGGACATAATCGGCGATGAACCTCTTAATGGAGCGGATATCCACAGGCTCGTCGTATTCACCGCGGTAGCATTCGGATTCACAGGGATGGAAGCAGACTCGCCCGCAGACGGATACGAAGGGGTTGTTCTCACGGATGAGATCGTAGGCCTCTTTGTATTTACCCTGAGCCACCAGAGCGACATAGCCTTGAACATGAATATTCGCCGGACATCCCAGTTCGCATGGGGGAGTGCCGTTCTTCTCGATAACGAAAGCGTTAGGAAAGGCCTGAGCGTAAGGTTTATATACGGCGGTCGTTTGCACCAGTCCCTCATCGAAAACGGAGATGGTGTTCACAGGGCAAACCTCGGCGCACTCTCCGCAACCGGTGCAGTCATCCAAATCGACGAAACGGGGATGTTTGAAAACTCGAGCTCGGAAATTTCCGGCTTCGCCATCGAGGGACATCAGCTCCGAGTTGGTCAGCAGTTCGATATTCAGATGCCGTCCGCATTCTACGAGTTTAGGGGAGACGATGCACATGGCGCAATCGTTGGTCGGAAAGGTTTTGTCTAACTGCGCCATAATTCCGCCAATTGCCGCGGATTGTTCGACGAGATAAACCTTGAAACCCGAATTCGCTAGGTCAAGGGAAGATTGGATTCCCGCTATTCCCGCGCCGATAACTAAAACCGCGCCCTTTTTTTCACTCTGTTCGATATTCGTCATTTTTTCACCGGAGGTTGAAGATTCAAAATGAATGACTGCCATTATTAAGGTCTAAGTACTTTTTTTGTCTTCGAGTAACTGCTTAACGTGTTTGATTAACTCCGACGCTTCGACGGGCTTGTCCAGAAAGTCGTTCGATGGCAACCAGTCCGCTTCTCCTGCGCTGTCTTTGAAGTCGAAAGGGAACTTCTTATCGACTGCGGACAGCATAAGGATAGGGATATTCTTGGTTCGAGCTTCATGTTTAAGCTTTCTGCAAATCTCGAAACCGGTGTCCAATCTGGCCATCATCACGTCCAAAATGACCAAGTCGGGCAAATCTTTTTGAACAATGTCGAAACACTCGCCGGGGCTGGAGGCCTTAATTGTTCGGAAGCCGACGCTTTCGAGAACGTTCGAAGTGGCTTCCAGAAAGCTTTTGTCGTCATCGACGAGGAGAATGGTTTGATGTTCTGACATCTTGGTTCCTCCCATTAATTTTTGGTTTGATTTTCACTTGTGCCCGGAATGCGCAGAGTGAAAACCGCGTATTTTCTGACATCTTCCCCGCCGGGGTCGATGGAGTATTTATCGGGACTGCAATCAATCGTATTATAGGATACATATTCGTCATCGATGATATAGCCTGCGTTGGCGTTGATTTCGCCATCATGCATAGATGCTATTTTGTCCACCAGAAATAGCCCAAGCCCTGTGCCGACTACTCCCGAAGTATCAAATCTGGAAAACTCCGAGAAAATTTCCCGAAGTTTGTTCTTCGGAATTCCGATTCCTTCGTTTGAGATCACGAACTCAAAACCGTTCTCCCATTTGGAAACCGAAATGACGACATCAGTTTCTGGAGTGCTGTATTTGATGGCATTATTGATTAGATTGTTTATTGCGATCCGGGTTAATGTCATATCGCACAGGACTTTCAAACCCCTTGGGCAGTCCAAATGCAACCGGAGTTTTTTGAGTTCGAAAGAAGATTCGAGACGTTTTACGACTTTTTCCAAGATGTCTTCGCAGAACTCGATTTCGGAAGTCTCGAAATCGAGTTGACCGCCCTTCATTTTCGAGGATGCTAGATAGTTGCGAAGCATATCCTGCATGAGTTTCATGCTACCCACCGCCGATGCCAACATGCTATTGCGTTTTTCTTCGCTGATATGAGTCGCCACTGCGGGATCAGCTATGGCGCTTACGTTAAGCAAGGTGGTGCTGAGAGTATTGCAAAGCTCATGACTCACAAAATCGATGACCCAGTTAAGATGACGATTAAGTCGCTCGCACTCATTGCAGGCATTTTCGATATTCCATTTTTTGGCGAAATCCGAAGCGTCGATTTGCTCGCCCGATGTTTTTGCGATGATCTCGTCAATATAATCGTAATTATCAAGCTCGGATTTTTTTCTCGCCGCGCGTTCCTGCTTTTTGCTGACAAAGGAGTTGATGGAACTTGCGATGCTGTCCTTCTCTGTATCTGATAGGTCGATAGTCTCAATGTAGCCCTTATTTACGGCATCGGTAAATATCTTACGTGCTTTTGTCGATCGAATCACAGTAGTGGTGTATCCCTCCGGCGAACTCAACCCGCCTAAGGATATATCCGCGAAATCATTAGCGAAGTCCTTGCAGAGCATACATGCAGGCCGGGCGATATCCTCAATATCCTCGAAGGGAATGTGAATCGAAACACCCGATTTAAGTTCTAGTCGGAAATTTTCCTTCACATTGACTTTCTTGATATCGGCGGGGCTTATTTTATGCCTTTTTATGAATGATTTTTCCATTAGATTATCGAAGGAAAAGCACTGCATGCAGAATAATCCGATAGTGAAATGAATAATGTCTGCCGGAAGGATATTTAAAATCTGCATCTTGCGAATCGCCTGAATTTGGCAGGGTGTTCCCACAGCGGCAATTCTCAGAGATCTTTTCGGCCCCAATAACTGAACAGCCGGAACAATGGGGACATAATTAGTATATCTCTGCCCTATTTTATCTAAATGCTGAGCTTCGACATAATTCGAGCCGGCGGCATCGATAAGGCTTTCGCGAGTAGTGGCGATGTCAGGTTCGCGGTTGAATAATCCCGTGCGCTTGGAAACAATTGCGCCGTCGATTAGATTGTTTTCGAGCATATATAGAAGCAATCCCGTAACGACGCCGCCGTCTGTTGCGGCCTCCAGTATTTCAATATCCGTCGATTGTGCAGAGAGGACATCAGTGAACTTCCCGGATGGGGGAAGCCATTCGTAAGCTTCTCGCATCTTTTCATTGAGGTCTTCGGTTTGGGGGCAAATGAGATAGCAAATCCCGCAGTTATAGCACTTATGCGGATCTACCCACTGGGGAATATTATCTCTGCATCCGCACATCTGAATTGCGCCGACTCTGCTCGCTGTGCAGAAGGAAACGCAGGCTCCACAATTATTGCAAAGCCCCTTCTCGACAACTTCCCGTTTGAGGTCGTCGAAATTGATTGTATTGGTCGGGTTTAGTTTTTCTCCGAACATTTTATTCGGCCTTTTGTCTTAAATGCTTATCAAGCTTGGTTTTGATCTTCGTTTTCAAATTATCGTCGGGGGTTGTCATGTTTTGAACGAGATCGCATCTGAGCTCCTGGCAGAATTTGTCCAGTTTTTCTATCTCATGAAGCCTATCTTTAGGTGCATATCCCTCTTCGACAGCCATTTCGCGCAGAACACCCATGACATCGGCAAACTTGACATTCTGTGGGCATCGAGCATAGCAAACATAGCATCGCTGGCACATCCATATCACATCGGAACCCAAAACAGCTTCACGCATTCCGAAAACGGACATTCGAATAATTTTTCGAGGGTCATAATCGTCGTGGACTTCTGCCACAGGACAACTTGCAGTGCATGTCCCGCATGTGAAACACAGCTTGAAATTCTCGGCACCCGGCCTTGAAGCTACTTCTTCCTTGAATTTTGGATCCTGCTGATTTAGAACTATAGTTTTCATTTTTCTCCCTTATTTCTATATCTCTTCGGGAATTTTTTCTATTTGAGCGAAGGAAAACACAGGACCGTCAACACAAACGTATTGAGAGCCGATGTTGCACCTTCCGCATTTGCCTATACCGCACTTCATCCGCCGTTCGAGGGAAGTGTAAATCCTCTCGGGTGGAAAACCAAGTTTTGCGAGGGTCGGCAGTGTATATCTTATCATAATGGGGGGGCCGCAAAGCATCACCCATGTGTCTTTTGATGGTGGGGAAAGCTCGCTGGTAACCGTAGGCACGAATCCAACGCGTTTGTCCCAGCCTTCCACCGCCTGGTCGATTGTGAGATGAACGTCGATATCGTCCTCCGTCTCCCATTGCTCAAGTTCGTCGCGGTAAATCATTACTCCCGGTCTGCGAGCGCCGTAAATAAGGGTAATGTTTCCGTAATCCGGACGGTTGGCTTTATCGCGAAGATAGATTGTTAGGGAACGCAGTGTGGTAAGTGCGAATCCGCCGCCTATGATTAGGACGTTTTTCCCCTTGAATTCTTCCACGGGATACCAGTTGCCCAAAGGCCCGCGAATGCCGATTTCTTCTCCCTCTTGGAGCTCATGAAGAGCCTTAGTAAAAACTCCGACCCGGTTGACAGTGAACCGCAGAAATCCCTTTTCGGTAGGGGATGTGGCTATACCGAAAGGTGCTTCGCCAGCACCTGGAATAGACAATTGGCAGAATTGACCCGGCATGTAGTCGAATGCCTCTTCGGGATTTACGAATTCCAGATCGAAAGTGCGAAGGGTTTTGTCGTCCGATTCATTACGGATTTTCACTACGCGGACGGGAATTGGCATATATGGATTGTTCATACAGCCGCTCCTTTTTGTTGAGCCTTCTCCAGCGATTTAACGATGAACTCCCGAACATCGATATTGACCGGGCAAGCCGTTACGCATCTTCCACATCCGACGCACCCGAATTCGCTTATCGTCTCTATCATATAGCTGAATTTGTGCATGTATCTCTGCCTGAGTCGCGACATCTGGGATTTGCGCGGATTATGCCCGGAGCCTTCCTTGGTGAAAATGGGGAACTGGCAAGTATCCCAAATACGCAATCGGACGCCCTTGCCGCGTCTGCTTTCATCCTGAATATCGAAGCAGTAGCATGTGGGGCAGGAGTATGTGCAAACGGCGCATCCGAGACATTTTGCGGTAACATCGTTCCATAATGGATCGTCGAATAGGGAATCCAAGGATGCTTTGAGATTTTCCATTTCCGGTGGTTTAGTCATGGATTCTATGGCAGTAGCTTTAGGCGCATCGACAGCCTTAACTTCAGCGGGTGTGGCCTTTTCGAGACAATTCATAGCAGAAAGGGCTTTTTTCCCGAGCTCAGTGATTGGTTCGAGAATGTATTGTTCGCCGGTATCGATGGCGAGAACATCCGAGCCCTCTGTTCCGAAAGGCCCTCCGCCGACCCAGTTGCAGAAACACTCCGGCACGGGCGAATTGCACCCGACAGCTATAACTAGAGAGTCTTTTCGCCTCGCTAGCCAGTAGAAGTCCTTATATCGATCATCGACAAATACCTTCTCGACAATCTTGAAACCGCGGGCATCGCAGGGGCGGACGCCGAAAATAGCTATTGGGCCGCCGGTGTATTCTGCCGGTGTTGTCTGATCGCCTTCGAAATGCAGAAGCACTTCGGTTTGGGGGTAGAACACCTCTTTCGCGGGTTTCTGTGTGAGAAGGAAATCCATATTCGGGGATTGCCCTTCTGCCAAGGGCGCGAAGGAAGTTATGCCGACTTTGTCCACCGGAGCATAGACGGAATATTCTTTTCTCAACTCAGCAATGAATTCATCGACATTGGGTTTTTTAAGTTTGTAGTAATCCATAAGTTATCCGCTATTGCTTCAAGTTAATAATCATATAATATTGTCTATCTAAATATACCATAATATAATTGCTTACAAGCATACTACATTATGAATTCTTCCTTATCGTCCTCTTTGAAAGCCGCCAGAGCTGGGGGCGTATCATAATCGAGGCCGGCGACGTAGTCGAACCTCTCGAGAACCTCTTTTTCGACACGCTTTCCGAGAATTCGGACATCTATATCAAGCGGGCAAGCTGTAGCGCATGCACCGCAATCGACGCATCTCCCGGCTAGATGAAGGGCTCGGACGATATGGTAGATAAAATTATCGGAGACATCAGTTCCCTTGCCTACCCAACTCGGATTGGTTCGTTCAACGAAGCATTCTTCGCAGTAACAGAGGGGGCAGGCGTTACGGCAGGCGTAGCATCGAATACAGGCGCTATATTCTTCTTCGAAATAGCTCCATCGCTCTTCTGGAGTTTTTGTCGACAATTTTTCGACATCGGCAAAAGGTGTTTTTGTAGGGATAGGTTCTGCAGGTTCGCCGATAAAATAATCGCTTTGCGGGGCATTTGGATGTTGGCAGGTCAGGCAGTTGTTCTGAATGACTTCGACAATTGGCACATCGATACTGAAATCTTCTCCGGAAATGACAATAATTTCGCCCTCTATTTTGAAATCTTGGGCGACTTTTCCATCGAGAATCTTCCGAAGCTTCGACGGCGCAATTGCGCCTTTACAGGGAACTCCCATCACTACGATATTTTCCTTTGGGAATTGATCCTCGACCACCATCTGAGCAACCGCGCGTGCGTCACATCCTTTGGCGATAATTCCGATTTTTCGAGGACCGCCGGGGCGTTTCTTCTCGCTGGCAAGGTATTTGGCGAGGGTATTATGGCAGGTGATATCGAAAATCAGCCCGTCCAATTCCTCCGCAGATTCGAAGAAGCGAGGAGTGCCGCGAAGGGGGATAGAGCCGCGCTCGAAACCGATTACGACATCGAGGCTTTCGTCTGCGAAGATTGTTTTTACTTTATCGATTAGGTCTTTCATTTATCGTCCTTGCGATTGTTGTAGCTTATTCGCGATATCCTTTTTTCACCATCTTTTCGGCGGGGCCTAATGCTCGGACAGTCTCGGTTACCCGTGAGATAACTTTCGAGAATTTTTCCCCTTCGCCCGCGGATACCCATGAGAATTGCACCCTGTCCGGCTCAATTCCGAGAAAATCGAGCATAGTCTTGAGTATAGCGAATTTGCGCCGCGCGACATAGTTGCCCGAGATATAATGGCAGTCCCCCGGATGGCAACCGGACACGAGGACGCCGTCGTAGCCGTCCTGAAGGCATTTGAGGATGAACATCGGATCGACTCTTCCCGAGCATGGGACTCGAATTACTCGAGTATTCGATGGATACTGAATCCTCGAAACCCCCGCCAAATCGGCACCGGCGTATGAACACCAGTTGCACAGAAAAGCTACTATTTTAGGTTCGAATTCGGCCATTTCATCCGCCATTTCATGTTATTGATTAACTGTTTCCAAAGCATCGATTGCGTTGTAAATCTGTTCGTCTGTGAATCCGCGAAGATCGATTGCACCCGACCTACATGATGTCGCGCAAGCTCCGCATCCTTTGCATAAGGCTTCGTTTATAAATGCTACGCCCTTTTCTTCGTCCATCTGCGGTGCGGAATATGCGCACACTTTCAGGCAAACCCCGCATCCGGCGCAGAGGTCAGGATTTACTTCGCAAATTGAGCCTTCCGCTTCGATGAACATCTTGCTGAGGACCGTCATAGCTCTCGCCGCCGCGGCTGTGGCCTGAGTTATTGATTCGTCCACATTTTTTGGGCAATGAGCCAAACCGCATACGAAGATGCCATCCGTAGCAAAATCGACCGGACGCAGTTTTACGTGGGCTTCGAGGAAGAAGCGATCCCCGGTCAGAGGCACTTTTAGCATCTTCGCAATTTTCTCATTATCGCCCCTCGGTTCGATGGAGACCGCGAGGACTACCAAATCCGCCTCGATAGCCACATCGTCGTTTAAAATGGGGTCGAATGATGTTACGTGGAGCTTGCTGTCCGGGTTATCCGGGTCGATTAATTCGACTTTTGGTTTGTGATCCAAATCGTATCTGCTAAAAATGACACCCTTCTCGCGGGCAAGGCTGTAATCCGCCTCTTTGAGGCCATAGGAGCGGATGTCGCGATAGAAAACATAGACATTCGCCGCCGGCCGTTCTTCTTTTACTTTAAGGGCGTTCTTGATGGATTGGGCGCAACATAGCCTGCTACAGTATTCGCGCCCTTCTTCGCGGGAATTTACGCAGTTTATCATAACGATATTCTCGATTTTCCGGCCGTGAAGATGCCCGTCCTGAACCATTTTCTCGAATTCGAGCTGAGTTACGACCCTGTGGGCCTTATCCCGATTATACTCCTCGGTTGGATATTCAAAACCTCCTGTGGCAACAATTACAGCGCCATGTTCCAACTCTTTTTCATCTCCGCCTGCGATTTCGATTTTGGTTTTGAAATTGCCGACATAACCGTCAACATATTGAACTTCGGCATTGGTGAAAACCTCGATATTCTCATGGTTGAGGACTTTGCTTATAGTTTCTTCGAGGTATTTTTTAGGTTCTCTTTGGCCGGAAAGGAATTTCACACGGTTGAGATTACCTCCCAGATCGGTCTCCCGTTCGACGATAAATACTTTGAATCCCGAATCGGCGATTTCCAAAGCGGCGGTCATTCCGGCTATCCCACCGCCTATTACGAGGGCTTTCGGATCTATTTGCACCGGCAGTTTTTCCAAAGGCACAAGTTTTCGTGCCTTGGCGATACCCATCTCAACAAGGTCTTTGGCTTTTGTGGTGGCCAATTCCGGTTCCTGCATGTGCGCCCAGCTACATTGGTCGCGGATGTTAGCCATCTCGAATAAATATTGGTTCAAACCGGCTTCGCGAAGGGTCTCGCGGAATAGGGGCTCATGGGTTCGCGGTGTGCATGCCGCAACGAGGATGCGGTTAAGATTGTGATCGTGAATCGCTTTTTTAATCTGCTCGAGGAAATCGCCGGAGCAGGCGTAGAGAAGTTCTGCGGCATGTTCTACGTTTTTTAACTTGCTCGTATATTCGACTACTGCGGGCACATCGACGATTCCGCCGATATTTGTTCCGCAATGGCAGATAAAAGCTCCGATACGTGGTCTGTCGCCAATAACGTCTTTTTCAGGTGGGAATTCTTTGGCGGATAATTTTTCCTGACGTCCCAATCCGAGATATTTAACTGCTCTGGAAACCGCGGCGGAAGCTCCCATTACGGACTCCGGAATGTCTTTTGGGCCGCTGGAAGCACCGCAAACGAAAACTCCGGGGCGGGATGTGTCCAAAGGCTCGAAACAGCCGGTTCTGCAAAACCCGAACTCATCTAGTTTTATTTGAGAATTTTTGGACAGCTCGATAACATCTTTGCGCGGCTGAATCCCTACTGATAGCACAACGAGGTCGAAATCCCGAGTTGACTTAGTGCCGTTGGGATTGGCGTAATGAAGGCGAATGGTGCCATCGGACAACTCCTCGACATCGGCAACCCGCGACCGAATGAACTCGACTCCGAATTGCCCCTCAGCCTTCTCATAATATTTATCGAATTCTTTTCCGAAAGCGCGGACATCCATGAAGAAAATGGAAGCGTCGAGTCCCTTGATATGCTCTTTAGCGATGATTGCCTCTTTGATTGCATACATACAGCAAACCGACGAGCAGTAATCGCGATGATTTTCCACGTCCCTCGAACCGACACATTGGATGAAAGCCACACTCTTGGGTTCTTTGTCGTTCTTCGGGCAGGTAACGTGCCCCATCTGGGGGCCGGAAGCACAAAGCATCCGTTCGAATTCGAGGGAAGTAACGACGTTCGGATAACGTTTGTAGCCGTATTGGCCGTAAGCTATTGGATTGAAAGCATCTATCCCCGGGGCTATGATAACAGCACCCGCGACAATTTCTGTTTCTTTGTCTGTATCGTCGAAGTTGATTGCACCGGCGGGGCAGGTTTTTTCGCAGATGCCGCAAACACCTTTATTTATGCGAAGACAGTGAGTCGGGTCGATAACATAAGTGGATGGCACACTTTGTAGGAAATAGCGGTATATCGCCTTACGGTCGCGCAGTTGCATATCGAATTCGTCGGAGACTTTCGAAGGGCATTTCTGCTCGCAAAGTCCGCAACCGATGCATTTTATCGGATCTACATAAGTCGCTCTTTCGCGAATACGGCAGAGGAAATCCCCCGGTTTGCCGTCGATTCTTTCCAGCTCGGAATTCATATGGAGGGTGATTCCGGGATGCCTCGCGCACTCGTTCATCTTCGGCGAGAGGATACAGAGGGAGCAGTCGTTGGTGGGGAAGGTCTTGTCCAGCTGAGCCATTCTTCCGCCGATTGAGGGTGTTTTTTCGACAATATGGACATCGGCACCCATCTCGGCGAGGTCGAGAGCGGCCTGAATACCTGCTATTCCTGCACCTACGACGATTACTGATTTATTTTTAGCCATCTTGCTATTCCTATGGTCTTGTGTTTCGCAAAACTATCTAACTTATTGTTATTTAAAGAAATATTTCATGTGATATATTATTAGGACCTAATTCTTTTATCTTATTCGTATATTCAGTAACGACTTCGGCGAAACGCGGCCCTTCGGATGCCGAAATCCAAGAAAGGCGGATTCGTTCGCTTTCGAGACCGAAAGTATCGAGGATTTTCTTCATCATTGCGAATCTACGCCGAGTATAGTAATTCCCCTTTTGATAATGACAGTCTCCCGGATGGCAACCGCCAACCAGGACAGCATCCGCGCCGCGAAGAAGGGCAGTAAGCAGATAAAGAGGATCGACCCTGCTCGAACACATGACGCGTATGGGCAAAATCGACGGCGGATACTGCAGTCGGCTTGTTCCGGCGAGATCCGCGCCGGTGTATGTGCACCAGTTGCACAGAAAACCGATTATCTTGGGCTCGAAATCTTTTTTGTCGGTTGTCATGAATCCTCAACCTCCGTAAGTTCATCTTCGATGAATGTTGAAAGGGGCACAGGTTCGTCGAACTTCTCGCCGGGTATGTAGTCGAAAACCTTCTGCACGGCGTCTCCGGCGCGGGTGAAAATCGAAGCCACCGGAATATCGACCGGACAGGCGTCCGAGCACATTCCGCAACCGACGCATGAGACCGCCATGTGGGCAATTCGCCCGAGATGGAAAAATACCGTGTTCGGCGGAACTCGAACTCCGCCCCGTTTAGCGAGTTCTTTTTCGAATATTTCCGGCTTAAATTCGTTCTCCTTGGCTTCGAAAGCGCACAGGGCGCAATAACAGATAGGGCATACGCTACTACAGCCATGGCAACCGAGGCACTTTCCAAAGGCTTCCACGAGGCCTTTTATCTCCATTTCTTCCAGTTTTAACCCATCGAAGAATTTTTCGCGATTGGACAACCTCGCCGAACTGAGTTTTTCGATTCGGGAGTTATCCAGTTTGCCTTCGGAGAGCTTTTCGCCGTAGCTTTCGAGCATTCCAACTCCGGCTGGAGTGTTCGAGTATAATTCGCACCCTTCAGTTGTTGGCTGAAAAGTGATGTCTGCATTGAAGGGCTCGAAGTATTCGCAAATCGAACAGGTTGGGCGTATGTTCGATGGAATTTCGTTTGAATAAACATCATTCCAATATGCAGATAGCTCTTTGTCGCGGTCGCCTTTATAGAATGTGTCGAAATCCAAAACACCGCCGCATACGGGGGAAATAAAGAGCAGATTCTTTGGGCTTCCGCTCTCGCGTTTTACGAGTTCTGCGAAACCGCGAAGTTCGCATGGTTTGATAACCACAGCTATTTTTTCTGCCAGATTCCCGCCGGCGGTTATCTTAGAAAGATGATTGGCGGCGTTTGCAGGCATAAAGGGCAATGTGGGGCATAGGCTATCGATTTTCGCGGGGTCGGATATTACAAGATAGCTTATCGCATCTCCGCTCTTTCCAAGGCCGAAAACAGCTCCCACTTCGCCTTTTTCCAGAAGGGAGCGGAGAAGGCCTTGAATTGCAGTATCTGCATCGCCTTTTATCGTCAGAAATTTTTTCACTTGGAATCACATCCCTTCAGCGGGTCGGCGCAGATGCGCTCGATATCGCACAGCTCTTTATCCTTACTAAATATTCGAAGGGGCAACGGATCGTCCGGGCTCATTCCGGGAATATATTCAAATAGAGATTGGCTGTCATCCCCGACTGCACTGAAAATCTGGGCGATCGGAATATCCACGGGGCAGGCGTCCTCACAGCTTCCGCAGGAAACGCAGGACATGGTCATGTGGGACATTCTTCCCAGATGGAAAAGGAGGACATCCTGAGAGAGCCGGATACTGCCCTTTTGAGCTGAACGCGCCATGTATTGCTCGGTCGAAAGCTCAGATACATCCGATTCGAAGTAGCATCTTCTGCAATAACATACCGGGCAAACGCTCATACAATTGTGGCAGGAAATGCACTTGGATAGGACTTCAGCGAAATTTGCAAATCCGCTCGTTTGCTCTTTGATTTCGGCTACTGCCTTTTGTTTAGAGCTTTTGCGGGCTTCGGTAAGTTTTTCGATCTCTGATGACCAGCTTGAAGCGTCGGTTTCGACATTAACTCCGACTTCATCCAAAAAACTATGACCCTTTGCGCTTGACGGAACAAGCAAAATACTATCGCCGGTTACGCCCATTGTTGCAATATGCAAATCCGGTGAGGTTATCGAAAAATGGGTGCAAGTTTTGCATGTCGGGCGCATCGGCTCGACATCGTCATTTTGCACAGCATCGGAAAAGTTCTTTTCGCCCTCGATTGGATTATCGACGTAATTCTGTATGGGCAAAGCACCGGGGCAATCCATGCTTATTAAAAGAACATTCTCCAAATCGATTTGCTTGAGTTTGGCTAGTTCGATTGCGGCGCGAATCTCGCATGGGCGCATAACAGCGGCGATTTTCATCTTCGACGCCCCATGCTTGGTCAGGCTGGAAAGAGCTTTGCCGCCCTGAACAGTCATCACAGGTGGAAGAACGTTTGCCTTTTCCAAAAGAGAATCTTGGCTGGTTAAAACCCAGGCGTAAGAATCATCAGAGGGAACCTTAACAGGAAGGAGCACTGCAGAGAAAAAACCGCTTTCGATACCCTTTTTCAGAACTTCAAGGACAGCTGGATTAAGCCCGTTTGAAGCGGGAATCAGTGCACCTTTCGAGGGCGTTACTGTTTTTGCTTTCATATTCTTTTCCATATATCACTCTTATTATATTTATTATATTTTTACAATAGGTTTATCCTGATATTTCCGATGACGCAATCGCCTCCAGAACTTCCTGGAATAGCTGTTTCTCGGTAAAATGCTTTGCGCGAATAGCTCCGGATGGACAACTTCCCACGCAGTTTCCGCAACCCCGGCATATGGCTTCGTTGACAGATGATACTCGACGAATCTCATCGTAACTGGTTGCCCCGTAAGAACATACAGTAACACAAGTCTGACATCCGGTGCATAGCGATTCGATGACTTCGGATGTCTTGACTTCCGGATGTAGCTTTTTGCCCGGCACAAGGCGCGATAGAATATTGCCGGCGGCTGACTGAGCCTGCCCAACCGAGTCTAATATCCCCTTTGGCCCAATAGCGCATCCTGTGACAAAAACGCCGTCCACAGATGTTTTGAATGAACCGGTCATTAAGTGTTCTTCCTCGAAAAATCCAAAATCGTCTATGGTTAAGTCGAGCATTTGAGCTACTTGGGGAGTATCTTCGCCAGGGATAATTGCGGGGGCAATTATCGCTAAATCCACATCGATAGTTTTTTCCGTTCCCTTACTGTCGGTGTATTCCACGATGGTTTTGCTCGAATCACCGTTTATCGAGACGTCCGAAACTCGCGTGAAAACGACTCCCTTTTCTTCGAGGTTCGATATCCTCTCGGCCTCTTCCGGGCTTGTTTTGCACAGATTCCGATGGACATCGTGAATTTCGATATTCGGATGTTTCGATTTGAAATAATCCGCTATTTCGAGCAGACTATTACAGCAAACGCCCGAACAGTAACCAACTTCGTCGCGTCCGGCGCAATGAACGAGGGCGATGGATTTCGGAGTCGTGCCGTCAGCGAGGGTAACTCCGCCGGTTTTGGCCTTCATCTCGATTTCTCGGACTGTCATGACATTTGCTTTCGAGCCGAAGCCGTATTTATCGGTTTTAGATGGATCAAACAACTCAAATCCTGTGGCAATAACAACTGAACCTACCTTGAGTTCAATATTATCCTCGTTTGGCCTGACGACCGTAACTTCAAAATTTCCGAAAAATCCGATGATGCTCTCCACGATGGAATCGTAGAAGACTTCTATGTTTGGATTTGCCTGCGCATCTGCTATTTTTGATTTGACGATTTCGGGAGAGAGGGAGCCATATGGCATAATACCCTCAAATTCTCCTGCTGTGCCGCCGAGACGTCCGCTTTTTTCAACCAGATAGACTTTGCGCTCGGTGGATGCGAGATTCAAAGCCGATTCTATGCCTGCGATTCCGCCTCCGACAACGAGAACATCGGGTGTGCTCTCCAGTTCTTTCTGTTCGAGGGATGAATGGTATTTTACCCGGCGAACTCCCGCGCGAATATATGAGATAACTTTATCGGTCGCGGCTTCTTTGTCCTTAATCATCCATGCGCACTGTTCGCGGATGTTGATGAGCTGATAAAGGTAAGGATTGACCCCTGATTTTTTGCAGATGTTCGCGAACGTTGTTTCATGGTCCTTTGGCGAACACGCGGCAACTACTACGTGGGTGAGGCCTTCGGTTACGATATCCTCATGGAGAAAATCCTTCCCCGGGCCGGAACACAGAAGTTTGTGCCGTTTGACAATGAAAATATCCGGGTATTTGGATATCGTTTCAACAACTCTGTCGATATCTACTGCGTCAGCGATATTCGGGCCGCATTCGCAGATGTAAACGCCTATTTTGTAAGTATTCTCCGACATTGTTCTCCCATTGGAAAACGAGTTTAGACTGCTATTTCATTTCCGATTATTGATAAAACCAAGCCAACAGCGGCCGAAGCCTGTTCGACACTGTGGGCAATATCCTTTGCTCCTTCGGCACAGCCGGCAACGAAAATCCCTTCGCGAGATGTCGCAACCGGAGCCAAACCATTTCGATTAGACTTGAAAAATCCGGATTCAGCCATTTCTATACCCAGCATTTCAGCGAGTTCGGGTGCGCCAGTTCTGGGGACGAGGGTGGAAGACAGAATCACCATGTCCGCTTCGACAGATTTTTCCGAGCCATCGGCTATGTATTTGACTAGAGCACCTTCTCCTTTGGCTTCAACTGAAACGTCATCGTATCTCTCGAAATGGATATTTGGCTTGAGCGCTTCATTGAAGAAGGCTTGATAATTCTTGCCCGGAATGAACATATCGTCAAAGAGGCTTATAATCTCGGCGCTTTCGAGTTTGTGGGTTAAATATCGTAGGAATTTGACCGGATACATCGATGCAACAGGTGAATTATATCCTAAAACCTCTTTGCCCACATCGTGGATGACTACGATTTTTTTCGGTGTAGTGTCGTTACGTAGCTTCAATTCGCCCAGAGTAGGTCCATTGGACGCGAAAAGCCTCTCGAACTGCATCTCTGAATAGACCACAGGAATTTCCCCTAAGCCGTATTTAGTATTCGAGACCGGATCGAACATCTGAAAACCCGTGCATACGACGATAGCGCTGACTTCGAGTTCGATCTGGCGGTCCTGTTTATTGTAATCTATGGCCTCGAACATGCACGATTCCTGGCAAAGTGTGCATTCTTCGCCCTTTGCAAAGCGGAGACATTGGGCTTTGTCGATAACAGGCACATTAGGAAGAGCGCCCGGGCATGGAACAAATATCGCCTTACGCTCGGACAATTTCTCTTCGAATTCGTTGGGGATACTTACAGGACAAGGATCGTAACAAGCTCCGCAACCGATACAGTCCGCCGCGCTGACATAATCCGCTTGCACATCGACTTTGACTTTGAAATTCCCCGCATTGCCGGAAATCTCTACTACATCGGCCATGGTTAAAAGTTCGATATTCGGGTTCTGCAGGACATCCTGCTGTTTTGGGGCGAGCATACAGGTCGAACACTCCATATTCGGGAAAACCTCTTCGTATTTGACTAGATTGCCGCCTATCATGGATGTTTTCTCGACGAGGAACACCTTCCTGCCCGATCCAGCTAAAAGCAAAGATGCTTCGATTCCAGTTATTCCAGCGCCGATTACTAAAACGTTATTTTTCATATTCGCCTTTCCAATATCGCCTTAACCGGGCTAAAACTGAGTTTTCTGCAATGGGTTCGGTCCGAGTTTCTTGATTTTTTCGGTGAATGTGTTCACGACATCGGCGTATCTTCTGCCCTCCGCCGCGGAAACCCACGCTAGTTCAACTCGTTCCGGGTCGATATTCAGACTCTCGAGAACTTTTTTCAGCTGGGCAAACCTACGGCGAGTGTAGTAATTGCCTTCCTTATAATGACAATCCCCAGGATGGCATCCAGCGACCAAAACGCCGTCGGCGCCCCATAGCAGGGCGTTCAGAACGAGGCTAGGATTTATCCTGCTCGAACACATCACGCGTGTAACTGAAATCGAAGGGGAGACTTCAAGTTTATTGGACCCTGCGAGATCCGCGCCGGTGTATGAACACCAGTTACAAAGGAATCCGACTATATTCGGCATGAATTCGTCTGACACAATTCACCCTTTCGAGATATTTATAACGTCAATAAAAAAGGACGCCGATTAGCGTCCGATAATTCACAAATAATTTTGATAACGGCTGTAGTTAGTGTGCCGTTTGAGTTCTTGTTAAACAAAATTCCTGTTCGTAATCGCTCGGTCATTATTTTGTCTACTCTATGATTCGATTATTCGCTTATGCCGATATGCGAATATCCGCATGTGTTAATATGAATATACCGGGTTTCCCAACCGTATTTGCTTTTTTAGAACTTCATCAGACACCTATAAGAAGGGCTTTTGCTCAATTAGCACAAATATCCTACCCTGAGGTGCCTTACGCGACCCGATGTTAAAACTCTCAAAAAACTCAGCCTTTAAATATATCAGTGATAAGAAACCGCGCAAGGGAAAAAAACAAAAAAATAAAAAAAACAAAATAAATTCTTGCAATTAGATAATTTTGGAATATAATATTCAAAAATGACCGTGCGGTCATAATCAATTGAGAGGTTTGTATCATGCAACTTGCAACTGAAATTACTCAAATCGAGAGACTTGAGAAAAACACTTATGAACTGAAATTAAAAGTAGTCGATAGCGTCAACGATTCGGCGAAAATTCACAAGACAATTAAACAACTGGAAACATCCACACGTCGGGAATTTCCAGAATATGTGCCGCCGCCAAAGGTTGGCGAACTGATAGTTCTCGATGCCGATGAGTCCAAAAGAGTGTTGTCGGAGATGGTGCCGGCGAAATCATTTCCCGCACCAAATGTGGGGGAGTGCGTAACCGCAACAGCCGATTTTAATTCGGATGGCCACGTTGAGATCTTTATGACGAACGGGAACATCGAAGCTGTGATATCTCCAGCCCGCGGAGGGGTCATTCGAAAACTGGCGACTTCTAAAGGAAGGGGTTTTGCTGACGATTCTATAGTTCATGGGATTAACACCAAGGTGTTGTCCGGTTTCGGGTTCGGATCGGCCAAGTCCGGTTTCGATGTTGCCAAGACCGCATTCATATTTTCCGGAAAAGAGGAGATTCGTCAGCAAGCTATTCGAGTTCCAATTACGGCCAAAGTTAACGGTCTGAAGACTGAGATAGATTTCACCATGTCATCAGATTCTCCGGTGGTGTCGTGTGCTTTGCGAGTCGAAAACACCGGCAAGAAAGCGAAGCAGAAAAAAATTGCGCCAGCTTTTCAGATGAGAATGGCGCGTATCGGAGAAACGAATTCGGACCTGCTGTGCATAGACCCCACTGGTAAAGCCCGCCGTTATAATCGATACAGGGAGATTGCCGTTTGGGAATGGGAGCACGGATGGCAACATTACAGCGGTGACATTACAACTGGAAACAGCGGATTTGCGGCCTTCCACCGCGAGGATACCGGTGAAAAACTGCTCGTGTCCTTTCCGCCTGGAATGGTCAAAAGAGTCTGGATGAACCAGGAATCCCAAATGCCAGAGCTGATTATCTTCGCAAAGCCTCTTAATCTTGGCAAGGGCAAGGAATACAACTTCGAAGTAGCCCTATGTCCCCTCGATGATATGTATGTAGCAGACGGCTATCTTATAGGCTATATCGAGGCGGATGGAGTTTACGATATCGTATCCGCCGGGCCGAGGGCGCGTAATCTGATAATCGACGGCGCGGAGATTACTCCGAAGAAAATTGGGCCTAACCTATACCACTATAGTATTGGTGAAAAGCCCAAAAATATAGGTCTTACGGGGGATATGCCCCCGCTGAAAATCGAATAGACAAGGAAGAAAATGAAAAAGATAAAACGAGTAACAATAGGAATCGACTGGGAATTATTTATCAATTCCCTCAAAACCGGTTTGAGTGCCGGTAAGGATAAGTTAGAAGCGATAATTGAGAACTCTCGTCACAGGCTACCGAATATGGAGGTTGGCGACGATATCGATCTAATCGAGATTCGACTGGGAATGGTGAGTTCATTTTCGGAGTTTGAAGAAAAAACACGTCGCGCATACGAAGTATGCGGTAAAGAGGCTTTTACGAAGAAAACAGCTCTCGTGGGGATGGGTTACCGTGAAGCCGACATGAACCCGGCTGGCGGGCATGTCCATGCAGGATCTTTCGAGAGTTACCATAACATTGTGGAAACCCATAACCGAATGGTTCCATTCGTTCCGGCACTCATCGCTCTAGCATCGTCCGCGCCGAGTTCGGACGGCAGATTCAAATCCATGCGTATGGCTCACAGCGCTCACAATTGTTCCAATCCGATGGCTCTCATTTGCCCCAACGAAGGACGGCATCTTTGGGGCACGGATATTTGTATCAAATACCCGGAAAAACCGACTCTGGAACTGCGGGCATCGGACAGCCAGCCGTCTCCGGAGCTGATGTGCGAAATCGGAGCACTTTATCTCGGCCTTGCGGTTAGCCTCGCTAATTCTGATAAACCAGTCTTCGAGCCCAATGTCATCGAATACGGTAAAAACAGAATGAACGCCGTGCAGAACGGCATGGCGAGCACTTTCCGTGTCGAAGAACGGGAGATAACCGCGTCGAAGATGATTCAGGATTACATCATTCCCCTTGCTATAGAGGGTCTCGCCGATTTCGGAACTCCGGAAGGTCCCTTTGCTTTGGCCGGAATGATGGCCGAAAAACGCCTTTCCGCTTCCGATTGGGTCGAGGCGGTAACTCCGGTCGGAACGGATAAATTCCGGGCGGCGGGGGAGATTACTCGAGTTTTCAACGCCGGAGTCGATCCGGTGGAATGGATTAAAAACGCCCAACAGCGGGATACAAGAGGCTACATTTCTCCCGAAGGCCATATCCTCGATATAGTGGATAAAGAAACTCCGGTGGGACATGTTTTTTCAGGGCTTCCCCTTCCGAGAACCTATATCGAAAGCCTTCTCGCCGAGATGGCCTCTGCGAAAAAACTGGTTCTTTCGCGAGGCGATAAAAATGAATTGCTGGTGAGCAGAATTTAACCCACTATCCAGAAACAAACACTATAAAGGCGGACTTTTGAGTTCGCCTTTTCATATTACAAAGACTTTTTTTTTAAAAAAAAGGCGGTCGATTCGACCGCCTTTTTTCCATAGTTCAGATTTCGAAGGCTATATTTTGCGTAGCAGAATCCAGTTGTCGGCGAATCTTGCGCGCTGTTCTTCGAACTCTTTGTATTTCGTGTATTCTTTAGGGGCAAGCATTGGGGAGTGTTTGCCCTCCGAAATCTGAGTGTATTGCAGGATCCCGTTTTCGACTTCGATTTTGCCCTCGAAAGTTCGATAACCTACAGAGAATTTTACGCTTTTCGGGATATATTCAATTTCATAGCCCTCGGGCAGGCGGATTGTAATATGCTTTTCGCTATATGAATTTCCCGGGCGAGAGAAGGGCAGATTTCTTTCCGAAGCGCCCACCTGCGATGCGCTGAAATTGACGGTCGGCAGTTTGAAAGCAAGGATTTCTTCGCCTGCAGACACCGCAAAACCGGGGATTTCCACGCGATAGGAGACATCCACTTTTTCGGAAAGGTTTTTATGTCCCTCCAATTTATAATCAACGATGTGGGCGAGTTCGTCTATGTTCTTCGCCATGGCGTCGAAATGATTGTCGATTTCGCGGGGCTTGCGGTTCTTCTGATATCTGAAGTAGTCGGAACCCGTTTCGCCTATGTATTTCTCGGTGTATTGAAGGAATAGAGTGCCATCCGGCAGAAGCTGGCAATTGTAGCTGGGAACCGTGTAATGATGGTCTCCGGGGAGGCGGTCGATTTTCACGAGTTTCGCTCCCTGTTCGGTAACCGGCAGGACGAACTGGCCGTTAAGGTGCTGGTTGTCGTATCTGTGGTATTCGTTGGGGGAGATGTATCTCGTTACTCCGTTGTCATCGACTTTGACAGCCAATGAGGTGAAGAAGTCCAGGTTGAACATATTCTCGGGGATTTTAGTGTCGATTCCCGGGCCTACGAGGACGAGCTGAGGATTATGTCCCGCGGCTTTAAGGAAGGTGTAGAGGACGAAATCCATCTCGTAACTCGCTATCCTGGACCTATCAAGTAATACTGAAAGTGAATTAGGATAAGGGTAATAATCAATTATAGTTACACCATTCGATGAAAAATTCTCCGAAACGAAATTGTAAACCTCCTCGATCGAAGGATTTCCATCGGGGAACTCCGAATACAACCGGGCTTGAACGACATCCATGGCATCGGAGAGTTCTGTGATTTTCGCATAATAAGCCGCGGAAAGCTCCTGCAAATCCTGAGGCAGGGTTACCGTCACGTTCGGCATGAACCAATTGAGATTCGGCAACATCGTCTCGGAAACATACGGCTCGATGTTCTCCATCCGGTATTCGCGGGTGCTATAGTTGTCTTCTTTGCCTGTTTTCGGTTTGGGCACTTCGACTTCGTGAAACATCAGCGGAACGGAGCTGTGATATTTTACTTCGAATATTGACTCGATTTTCGGCTCGTTGTCGTAGAATGTCCAGTTTTCATGAAGGGGGTTCCATTGGTCGAAACGGCTGTAATGTTTCGTCAGCTGATAATCGACCACGGAACCCAAGGAGGCACCGGTCAGGGCGAATTTTTTAACGCGGCGACGCTGGTATTCTGCCAGCCATGCTGTAGTGCTTCCATCCTCGATTGCATTATCCGAGACAGTGTTGATTGACGCCAGCCCGATCGAACGAGCGAAATCGACCTCGACATTCTGAACATCGTCGTAGTAGTTCATCGAGAAGTTTGCCCGGTTTTTACCCCGCTCATTTGCGATGTAATAGATATAGCGGACGACATAATCAGCGCTGAGGTCTTCGTGGACAGTGAGGGTGGCTTTTTCGTAAAGTGTGATATAGCCAGCACTCGTCCATTCTCTGCTTGCCAAGTCGGCTGTTTCGAGGGCGCTTTCGAGAAGGGGGTCGTCGATATCGAGGCGATTGTCCCAGTCGTCGCCTGGACGCCAGGAGCCTATGTCTATGCTTCTGACGCTATCGACGGCAAAGCTAACCTCGCCTTCGCGCATATTCAATATCAATTCGTTGTCGGTTATTCGAACGAGACTGCCGATATGCTCACTCCCGTCGTTAAGATACACGATATCCCGGTCTTTGGCCAGGCCGGCAGAGGCAAATACTGCAATTATGATTGATATGATGAAAAATTTCTTCATGATTATCTCCTAACTCGCCGGTGCAAGGAAAATGCGTTGTTTGAGATACGCCAGAATCTTCTCGGCGTCCTCTTTATAGCTGTCGTATTCCGATATGGGAATACGCAGTTTGGTCCGGCGGAAATTGTCCGTGAATCGAACTCCGTTGCCCTCGCGCTCATATTTTGCGTCGTATGCGAAATATTCGTTTTCCAAATGGAATTCTTCCGGCAGGAATTCTGCTGTCCAGCCTTCTGGTAGGGTAAATGTAACGTCGTGGTCGCGAAGATACGTCATATCTACCTTGATGCCGAAATTGCGTTCTTTCAGTTCAATTTCATCGAAGACATAACGAAGGGCGGGAACCTCGAGCAGATAGTAATCTCCAGCTTCTGTAAGGTATTGATCGACCGTGTAATCGAATTTCATTCCGAAGGGTTTTGAAATGTCATCGATTTCGTAAATGCCGTAATCTTGCAGGGTGGCGCCGCTTTTGCGCTGGGCTACGAACTGCTCCATCACTTTGCCGTGCTGAATTTCGGGAGTATATTGGAACCAGCCGCGATACATAGCTTCCATGGTTCCGGAATACCAGAAACTGTCGCTGATAGATGCGGAGCCATCCGGCAGAATTTCGACATGGGTTTTGCTCTGCATAGCATTGTCTTCCGGTGCGATAGGCGGGTTATAAACTATTTCGCCTCGGACGTAATTGGCATAGTAAAGGTCGCAATCACCCATTGAATAATATGGGTAGCGAAAGAGGTTAGCCGTGGCGTCGAGGACGATAGGCTCGCTGTTTACCCAAACCTCATTAATAGCGTGATTACCTCCCCAGAAGGGGAATCTGCTTCTGTCGAGGAAACCGGCATCGTTGGTCATGACGATAATGGGGTATGCCTCGATTCCGACGGCCTTGCAGAGGGTAGCGAAAAATACCGCTTTGTCGGAGCAGTCGCCGTATTTATTGTCGTAGGTTATCTGGGCGTAATGTCCGCCGAAACGGCTTGCCAAAGCGCCTTTTACGCTGATATAGCGGATATTGCGCTGAACCCAATGGTAGAGACGGGCGACTTTTTCTTCCTCGGCCTGAGCGTCGCCGACTATGGCTTTGGCCAGGCTGTCGAGTTCGGGGGTTAGTTTCATGTGTTCGGAATGAAGCTCGCCGAAACGTTTGTGATAATATGAATAATCCGGATACAGACCGCCGTAGATTCCTGGGGCGGCATTCATATAGCCAATCGAGTTGCTCTCCATTATCAAAGGTTCGATATCGGTTAGCTCCCAATGATAAATTGTGCTCGAGTCGGTTTCTATGATTGTCGGTTCGACGGAGCCGGAGAATTTGGGCAGTTCCGCGATGTTTTCGCCGATATATGGGTCGTCCTCGGTCATCAGGAATCTCTCGTAGTGGAACTCTCGGCCTTTGGGGACTTCGAAGTTGGCTTCGGAGTATTTAACGGGTTCAAGGCTCTGGAAGAAAAACTGTCCCATGAAAAGTTCGGGGTCTTCTGGAGCGTAGGTTTCTTGAATATAGCCGATATCGACAATAGATCCGATATCCGCGCCGGGGATTGTCAAAGACATGCTCTGTCCCTTACCGAAGAAGACTTCGCCGCGAGTTGGTTCGGAGTATGTGATGTCTTCCGGGCTGTAGTTGGAGATGGTGCCGTCCGGAGCGATGCTTCTGGCATAGAGGATTTTCACGCGGTTGATTCCTTCGTCGATATACCATCCGCGCTGAGCCCAGCCTTTGGCTTCTTGAGTCATGATTTTCACTGTGTAGCGGGACTCGTTGATTTCCCGTCCGTCCGCGGTGAGGGTTTGCCTGCCGTAATCGTAGAGGATAAGGCCGTTGGCGTCGGGATAATTCGCTTCCATTTCCTCGGCGATTTCTCTCCATTTGGCGATTTTAGATTCGGTCAATTTGTGTTCTTCGGCTACAGATGTCTCGGTGCCCTTGACATCGCCGAGGAATACTTTTTTGACCATATCTCTGTCAATCTCCTCGTTTTCCATGCGGAAAACTTCGCCGTCGTAATAAAAGTCGCCGGTTATGCTCGAACCGTCCTTCAGGTTCATTTGGCCGGCGAAGGCGCTTATTGCGAGGGCGAGGAACAATAATCCATAATGCTTCTTCACAACTTCTCCTTCGGTTATTTTAACGTTTGCAACATAATAACTCAAATTTCTTTGGAGTCAAGGAATTAGACTCGACTCGAGAACAAGATAAGCAGGCAATACAAAATGTCAAGAACTTTTTACAAATTGTCTACAGATTTTTTTCTCGAACTATTGAATTGTTTAATGCGATTCCTGACCGTAACTCATTTAGTATTAGCAAAAATTAATCTAAGCTAAATTTGTGAATAAATGAATGGACAAAGATTTAGTGATTCTGTTTCTTTTGAGTTGACATCCATAAACATATAACCTATCTTTCAAATCTATTCTGCAGAATTGTGTCTGCAAAGCAGAAGGAGAATTTTGTTCACGGGATTGATAGAAAGTATCGGTGAAATTGAATTTTCGCGGGCTGTTGCCACAGGGCGATCTATTGGCGTAGCCATTGATTTCGCAGATTCGATTGAACTTGGCGAAAGTATCGCTGTGGACGGGGTTTGCCTTACCGCTGTTTCAAGAACGACCCGAGGTTTTACCGCCGATGTATCCGCGGAAAGTCTAAAAAGGAGCACTCTCAGCGGTTTGCGGAAAGGTTCCAAAGTCAATCTCGAAAGAGCGCTGAAGGCTAATTCGAGACTGGGGGGACATTTCGTGCAGGGGCATGTCGATTGTGTCTCACAAATACTGGAGATGACCAGAAGGAGCGATTTTGCGGGAATTCGAATCGCTCTTCCTCGGGAGTTCTCGCAATTCGTTGTCGAAAAAGGCTCGATAGCCGTTTCCGGAGTTAGTTTGACAATCGCGGAAGCCGGCAAATCGGATTTCGAAGTCGCTGTGATTCCAGAAACACTCAAACGAACGACACTCGGCAATCTGAAGACGGGAAGCCCGGTGAACCTCGAGTTCGATATACTCGCGAAATATGTCCAGAAACAGATTGGGAAAGATTATGCCCAGAGATGAGTATAAAAATAAGTTCGCTTCGATTGGCACTGCCCTCGAAAGGATTGCGGAAGGCTCGCTTTTAATCGTAGTCGATGACGAGGATAGGGAAAACGAGGGGGATTTCGTTTTCGCGGCGGAGAAGGCAAATGCCGATTTGGTGAATTTTGTTACTCGCCACGGAAGGGGCATGGTTTGCGCTCCTGCAACATCCCAGCGTCTTCACGAACTCGAACTTGATCTTATGGTCGATAAAAACGACGCCCTTCATGGCACACCCTTCACTATAACAATCGATTACAAACATGGCACAACCACGGGAATTTCCGCATATGACCGCGCGAAAACCCTTCGTGCCATTGCAGATCCCACCGCTGGCAAAGCAGATTTTGCGAGGCCGGGGCATATTTTTCCCCTCAAAGCGGAAGAAGGGGGAGTTTTACGGAGAGCCGGACACACAGAAGCTTCGGTGGATTTGTGCAAACTCGCTGGGATGAATCCGGTCGGAGTCATATGTGAAATCATGGACGACGACGGCACAATGGCGCGTTTACCACGTCTTTTTGAGATTTCCGAGAAATTTGGGATTCCTGTTATCACGATAAAAGACCTCATCGACTATCGAAGGCAGAGGGAGAAACTTGTCCGGCGAGTTACCTCCGCTCGGTTACCGACAAAATTTGGCATTTTCGATGTTTACCTCTACGAATCTCTGATGGACGGCAGGGAGCATCTGGCGTTAGTTAAGGGGGATGTTGCCGAAAAAGAGGGGGTTCTGGTGCGAGTCCACGACGAATGTCTCACCGGCGATGTTCTGGGCAGTCTTCGTTGCGACTGTGGCGGCCAGCTTGCGGATGCCCTGATGATGATTAACGAAGCGGGTGCGGGAGTCCTGCTTTACATGCGCCAGGAGGGCAGGGGAATCGGCATTGGGAAGAAACTACAGGCGTATCATCTTCAGGATTTGGGGTTCGATACCGTTGATGCCAATTGTCGGCTTGGACTCGCGCCAGATCTTCGTGACTACGGTATCGGTGCACAGATATTAACCGACCTCGGTCTTTCGACCATCAAGCTTATGACTAATAATCCCCGCAAGATAGTAGGTTTAGAGGGATACGGGCTGTCCGTTGTCGAACGGGTGCCGATTAAACCCCATTCGAACCCTGAAAATATAGGCTATCTTGAGACGAAAAAGAACCGCATGGGTCATTTAATAGACTTAGAAGACGAGAATAGTTAAAATATAAAGGAGCAATATGAAAGAAATTAACGGAAAGTATTCCGCCAAAAAAGACGTCAAAATTGCCATCGTGGCATCGAGGTTCAACGAGTTTATTGTTGGAAAACTCATCTCTGGTGCAGTCGATTGTCTTAAGCGTCATGATGTTCCGGAGTCTAATTTGGTGACACATTGGGTGCCGGGGAGTTTCGAGATTCCATTGGCCGCGAAAAAGGTAGCCGAGAGCGGCAAATACTCGGCTGTTATATGTCTTGGCGCGGTTATTCGCGGCGATACGCCCCATTTCGATTTCGTAGCCGCCGAGGTTTCTAAGGGCATTGCCAAAGTCGGGCTGGATACGGGAATTCCGGTGATTTACGGTGTTCTGACGACCGATACGGTCGATCAGGCTATCGAACGTGCAGGCACGAAAGCCGGCAACCGCGGTTTCACAGCCGCTCTCGATGCTTTGGAGATGATCAACCTGATTAACGAGATCGAAGAATAGCCAATGGGAGCAAGAAGAGAAGCAAGAGTAGCCGTTCTGAAAGCCCTTTATGCCCGAGAAATGGGAGGGGTTAGGGACATAGACCAACTCGCATCCCAAATCGAGGAAATTAACGAGATTCCTGAAAAATCCGCCCTGTTCTTTCGGGCGTTGCTCGAGAATACCATCGAAAACCTTGATAGCATCGATAAAGAAATCGAGGAGCGCGCTCAGAACTGGGCTTTCGATAGAATTTCCGTTATAGATAGAAATATTCTGCGCCTGGGGGTAGCCGAGTTAATTTATTTCGAAGACATTCCACCCCGGACCACAATAAATGAGTGTATCGAGCTGGCTAAATCTTTCGGAACTCAGGAATCCGCCCGTTTCGTGAACGGTTTGCTCGACGGAATTCTGCGCCATCTTGACATTCATAAGGCAAAGGAGTTGGACGATAGGTGAGAGCCGCTATAATCAGCGACATTCATTCTAACCTGCCCGCTCTGGAGAAGGTTTTTGAGGACATCGATAATCGTGGTGCCGATGAGATATTTTGTCTCGGCGATATTGTCGGTTACGGCGCGAATCCACGGGAATGTCTCGCCCTTATCCGTGAAAGATGCACAAAGGTCGTCGCTGGAAATCATGACTGGGGAGTAGTCGGGAAGGCGGATTTGAGCAGGTTTAGCTCCTCAGCCAGAATCGCGGCGGAATGGACTGCCGATGTCCTCGAGTTCGATGAGCGCAAGTATATGGCGGAATTGCCGTTGAAGATCGAACTCGGTGATGTTTGCCTTGTTCATGCATCTCCTCGGGAACCTGCAAGTTGGGAATATCTGAATTTTAAAAGCATGTTGCCCGGTCAGTTCGCCTCTTTCAACGGCAAAATTTGCTTCGTCGGCCATAGTCATAAACCTCTGATGTGGAACGACTTTGGCGAGAAGATAATTCCGGACAACCGGGCGGCTGTGCGACTCGATGAGGGAACGCGATACTTCGTAAATGCCGGCAGTGTAGGCCAGCCGAGAGATGGCGACCCAAGAACGGGTTACATTTTATATAACGATACGACATCAGAGTTGACTTTTTTCCGACTCAATTACGACATCGAAAAAGCGTCTGATGCAGTCCAAAAAGCCGGGCTTCCTGAAAAATTGGCATCAAGATTGTATCGTGCTTTTTGAAAGTTTGTTTCTACTTTAATAAGAATAACGCATTGAATTTGTAATTTATTGAATTGTAATAACATACAGGAGAATTTATGCCTCACGTCAATCGGATTATTATGACCCACATTCTCACATGGTTGTTCGCATGTGTGATTTCCGGGATCATTACGGCGGTTCTTGCGGGAAAAAAGGGACAAAATAGTGTGAAGTGGTTTTTCCTCGGCGCGGTAGCTCCATTTGTCTCGATTATCGCGGTTACTCGAACGAAGGAATTGCCCGAAGGGAAAGACTTTCATATCTCTGACAGCGCCTACAAGATGACTCGCAGATGGTATGGATTTTTGGTCAGTGTCATCGCATTTCTTGTTTATGCGCAAACTGCCCAGCCTACGGTTCCCTTCTGGGATTGCGGGGAGTTCATCGCTTGCAGTTACAGCCTAAGCGTTCCCCATCCACCCGGCGCCCCCTTGTTCTTGCTTTTGGGGCGTATTGTCTGTATGTTGCCCCTAGATTGGCTCGCGCCTCTTTGGGATCTCGAAGAGCTGACTATCGCCCATAAGATGAATTTGATGAGCGGGTTCTTCAACTCTTTCGGCATCGGCATCCTTTTTATGATAATTACCAGAGCTGTCGGAAAATATTTCATCAAGCTAAATTCCGCTTCGGAATATGCGATGACACTCATGGCCGGTTTTGTTGGAGCCCTACTTGCGGCTTTTGCTTCGACCTTCTGGGAGAACTCAATCGAGGCGGAGGTTTACGGCCCGGCGATGATGATTACCAATCTGGTGATATATATGGCTATGCTTTGGTATGAGAAGCGCGAAAAACCCTCCAGCGATAGGTATCTGGTAGCGATTCCCTTCCTTCTGTATTTGGGTATATCCATCCATCTCACAACGATGATTATATTGCCGCCTATCTTCCTGTTCGTGGTCTTTTCTAGTCCCGAAAAACGCAAAGACCCCTTCTTCTGGCTGACATGGATTGTCCTTTTTAGCGTTGCAACGTCCTATTCCATCTTTATCTGGACAATGGCATTCGGCCTTCTGTTCACGTTAATTGGAACGATAGCTACTAATTTATCTGGTTCGGGCAAGGGAAAGGGCAGGACCCAGAGACTATCTCGCAGTCTTGGTTTGGCATTCATCACAATTTTACTGGCTGCGATGGCTTTTGGGTTGAGTTCTTATACTATTATACGCTCTTCACAAGATCCAATGATCGATGAAAACGACCCTGAGACAATCGATAGTTTCCAGGACTACATGGACCGTAAACAATACGGCCAGGAATCCATGTGGGAACTTATGTTCAAACGTAAGGGCCTTTGGAAAAACCAGCTTGGAAATCATCCGCGAATGGGGTTCTGGGGATTTTTCCGAGTGCAATGGACAGATGTGAAGACCGGAGCAAACGGTTTGATACCCTTTGCCCTTGGACTGTTCGCCCTTATATTCTATGCCTCCAAGCACAAGCAATTCTGGTTGCTGTTGTTCCTTGCCCTTTTGGTTAGCACCCTTGGGCTGATAATCTACATCAATTTTTCGGACGGAACCCAGGGCATCAAGCTCGAGGTTCGCGACCGAGACTACTTCTTCACCCCTGGGTATATGCTGTTCTCGGCATGGATAGGCATGGGTCTGGCCGCCATAATGGCTATATTCGACAAACTCCGTAAGCAGGCGAAACTGCCTTCGGTGATAACTCTGCTGATTATTTACCTGCTGACTTTCGTTCCAGCGATAACTCTGAAAGCAAATTGGTTTCGTCATGACAGGAGCAAGAACTACATCCCCCATGATTATGCCTACAACATCCTGAATTCCTGCGACCGTAACAGCATTCTGTTTACTAATGGCGACAATGATACATTCCCACTCTGGTTCCTGCAAGTTGTTAAAAAAGAACGGGACGATGTCTGTATCGCAAATCTATCGCTTTTAAATACGAACTGGTATATCAAACAGCTGAAGACGCGGAATCATTACAAGTATTCAGGAGTTTCTTCCAGCGGAAAACGGATCGATGGCAAGATTTGGGCGGACAACGATATGGATCTGAAATCACAGCTGAGTTCGAGGGGCATAACCCTCGAAAATTCCGAAGTTCTCGAAAGGCGCAATCAGTTCGGCCACGATTTCGTTCCGATAAAATTCTCGGACGAAAAAATCGATATGCTTCGTCCATATAGAACTTCACAGGGCGAGATTGTTCGAGTTCAGGATATAATGGTGAAACATCTTATCGAGAACACCAAGGTTTCCATGAAGATAACTCCGCTCTCCGAACCCGATTCCACCGGACGCGAGACCGATACGACCCATACTTTCGAACCACCAATCTATTTCGCGGTTACCGTTTCGCCGGATAATAAGCTCAATTACGGTCCATATCTCCGTATGGAAGGGCTGGCATACAGGCTGACCGGCAAACCGGGGGAGAGGCAGGTCGAACCGACCATCATGAAGGATTTGCTGTTCGACAGATACCTCTTTAGGGGACTGACCGACCCGACCGTTTACAAAGACGAAAACTCGGAAAAACTCCTTCAGAATTACACTACCGCATTCATGACCCTCGCTCTTGAATTCAAAAACAGGGGAGACCTCGATCAGGCCAAGGAGGTTATGGACAGAGCATGGGAAAAATTGCCCTACGATTGGCGCGTAGCGATGTTCTCGGCGGATATATATTCCAGCGCCGAAGATTGGGATAAATTCGACGATTTATTCGAAAACATCATGGTAAAAGACTCTGCCAATATTCGCCTAATCAGGGTATTTGCCGATGTCGCTTATCAGCGAGGACAAACGGAAAAACTTCAGGCGATTATGGACCGAGCACGAAAGGCCAATCCAGAAGACCGGACCCTATTCATGGCCTCCGTTGGCTATATGTATCAACTCGGTCAAGTCGAGCAGATGAACGATGCTATTGAAGCATGGGTGGCAAAGAATCCCGAGGATCAAGAACTGCGGAGGTATCTGGATCAGGTAAAACAGGAACCCCAGATGAACATCGTTCCCAGAGCTACACCTGAAGATGTTGCTCAGCCAAGCCCAGCGATTCAGAGCGAATTGTAAACATCGGGCATACTATGATGCGGAAGATACTCATAATCAATTGGCAGGACAGGCTTAATCCCTTTTTCGGCGGGGCGGAGGTGCATCTGCACGAAATCTACGGCCGCCTCGCCCGAAGGGACGATTATGAGGTTACTCTGCTCTGCGCGTCTTTCCCCGGATGCCGTTCCGAAGAGGTTTTGGATGGCATTCGCGTGCTTCGTAGCGATGGCAACAGGAATACCTTCAACTATCGCGTAAAGAAAGAATATCAGAAGCTTCGCGACTCCGGCGAAAAATTCGATTTGATCATCGAAGACATGAACAAGATGCCTTTCATGATTCCGAAATGGGCGGATGTGCCAGTAATTGCGCAGGTTCACCATTTCTTCGGCAAAACAATATGGCTCGAGTTTCCTTGGTATCTTTTTCCCTTTCCCCTGTATGTGATGTGGGGAGAACGACGCGCTTTGAATCTCTATGCAAGAGAAAACACGCCCATTATCTCCGTCTCCGAATCGACGGCGAAGGATATGGTGAGTAAAGGTGTTAACCGCGACAATATCTCGATCATCTACAACGGCATTTTCACTCGAGTTTTCCATCCCGACGATTCAGTAGCCCGATTCGAAACGCCTACAATAGTCTATCTGGGGCGAATCAAGACATATAAACGGGTCGATGTAATTATTCGAGCGATGCACGCTATCCGCGAAAGGGTGCCCGGCGCAAGACTTGTAATTATAGGCTCCGGCGACGGGCTTCCCGCTCTCCGCAAACTCGCGGATACGCTCTCACTTTCGGATCAGATAGTCAAATTTGCCGGATTCGTTTCGGAAGAGGAGAAGGTCGAATATTTGCGTCGGTCATGGGTGGCGGTCAATACCAGCCCAAAAGAGGGATGGGGTATAGTCGGCATGGAGGCTCAAGCCTGCGAAACCCCTGTGGTCGTGTCTGATGCCCCAGGATTGCGTGAATCGGTCATCGACGGCGAAACCGGATATCTTTTCGATTTCGGTGATGTCGCTGGGCTTGCGGATAAAGTCTCCCATCTTCTCGAATCCCGCGAACTGCGGGCGGAGATGGGGAAGAAGGCTTCCGTCTGGGCGTCGAAATTCACATGGGACAAAGCCGCTGATGAAACCCACGAATTAATCTCCAGGATTCTGGAAGACGCCTGATGCGGGCTTTGGGAATAGATTTTGGTTTAAAGCGGGTGGGTTTGGCGCTGTCTGACCCCGAGATGATAATAGCATCCCCTTTTAAAACCATAGAATGGGACGATTACGACAGCCTCATTCGCGAAATTTCTGAACTGATAGCTGAAAAGGAGGTTGGAACTGTGGTCATCGGCAAACCCCTGCATCTATCGGGTCAGATTAGTGAGATGGCGGAAAAAGCCGCGAATCTTGGCCATGATCTTCTCGAACAGAACCCCACTATCAAGATTATCGAGATGGACGAACGTCTTACATCGAAAGAAGCCGAACGCGCCCTTCAAACCGCCGGAGTCAAAACCGGCCACAACAAAGCCGCCGTCGATGCCATCGCGGCGTCACTTATCCTCCAAACTTACCTCGATTGATATGGCAGAGAAAAGCTCCAAAATAGGCTGGATAATTCTGATAATAGCTGTTTGCGCCGGAATCGCGATAGCCTATTTAGCTATGCAACTATACGGCGTTCAGGAAAAGTCCGAATTTTCTGTCCCAGTTGAGGTGGAGGTTCCTCGGGGCGCGAATCTCGATTTGATGGCGGATTTGTTCGTCGATGCCGGCATGGTCGATGCGAAATGGAAATTTATCGTTGCGGCGCGATTGACCGGCGTGGACAGAAAACTTCGAGCCGGCAGATACACTTTCAAAAGGCCTCTGTCCCCTGTGGACTTGGTGAGAAATCTCACCAAAGGGGGCGCTTTCGACGTCCTGATAACTTTTCCGGAGGGCTACACGGTTTTCGAAATCGCCCGCCTCGCGGAGGATAGCCTCGGCATTTCCGCCGATTCCATTCTCGCCCTATGCTTTCAAGAAAGCTTCATCGAAAGTCTCGGGCTTGAAGCGCCGAGTTGCGAGGGTTATCTCTTTCCCGAAACATATAAACTTCCCGAAGGGCTATCCGCAGAAACTCTCATCAAACGTATGGTCGCCCATTTCTGGAGCATCTGGACTCCCGAATTCGAAGCACGAGCAAAAGAACTCGGTTTCTCAAGAAATCAGATAGTAACTCTCGCAAGCATAATCGAGGGGGAGGCGCATGTCGCTTGGGAACAGCCGGTAGTATCGAGTGTTTACCACAACCGGCTTCGTATTGGCATGCTCCTTCAGGCAGACCCGACGACAATCTACGGCCTACGCAGTTTCGACCGCAAACTTACTCTCGCGGATTTGGATACATCTTCTTCCTTATATAATACTTACCGATTCCCCGGCCTTCCTCCGGGGGCAATCAATAATCCCGGTCTTTCTGCGATTACCGCCGCCCTCTGGCCGGACTCGAGCGACTACCTCTACTTCGTTTCCAACGAGGATGGCACCCATTGGTTCAACACGGAACTACAGGGTCACTACAAGGCCATTCGCGCGATACGTCAAGAGGGGAAGCAGGGGCCACTGCCAGAAGTGTATAATCGCAAGTTATTGATAAATAAGTAATTATATATTTCACTTATAGTTATTAGTTAAGTAATTTTTCTTACACTTCGAGTTAAGCATTAATCGAACAATTATTATCCATTGAAAAACAAGGGATTAGCTTTTCGATAAAAAAAGTTATATCGCGTATACCATTGATATATAAATGATTATGGCGATAACTTAAAAATATTTTGAAAAATGTGTTGACAATCCCCTTTACGGTAACTAACTTTATATTTGAAACGAAGAAAAATCGCCCAAAACAAAACGAAAGGGGGGCGTGATGGTTAAGAAGATTATTAAAGCCCTTATCGCTGTCGCAATTATTCTCCCGTTAGTTGGAGGAACATGCGGACCGCCTTGTCCGGTCGGAGCATGCGGCAGACCTCAGCAAGGTGCGCCTGGTGTTCAGGGAAACGCAAATATCGTTAGAATAACGAATAGACCTTCCCATGACTGCACTCCGGTAATATCGCCATGCGGTAAGATGGTGGCATTCGAGAGCTGGGAACCTTCCAATTACTACAATGTCCCAACCCGTAACCGGTTGGCCGGAAACTTCGATATCTACATCGTTAGCTCCCAGGGGGGCGGAGGATATCAGCGCGTGTCCAACAATCCCGCGGACGATTACTACCCGGCATGGTTCCCCGAAGGCGACAGAATCCTCTTCACCAGCGAAAGAATGGGATACCCGCGCCTATGGGCTAAGCATTACAACGGCATGAACGGCGTCCAGAGCCTGTCGTGGGACGGCAAGAGCAATTTCGGCGGAGATATTGGCGAAAAGCACATGGTATTCACCGCCACGGACTACATCTACCACGACATCACCAGCCTGTTCTGCAATATGTCCAGGCCGCACCTCAAACCGAAGCAGGCCGGCCAGAATCCATATCCCAACATGAATCCGGCATGGCTCTCCAGATGGCACCCGCGCATATACCGCGCAGACAGAAACGGCGCACGCCTCACCGATCTTGGCCTCGGAATGGATCCCAAACTTTCCCCCGACGGCAAATGGATAGTTTTTTCCAGCGTCGAAACGGGCAATTGGGATATCTGGATTATGGACATCAACGGCAATTTCCGCACCCAGATTACAAGCTACCCCGGCAACGAGATGACCCCATGCTGGTCTCCCGACGGCAAATGGGTCGCATACTCCAAGAGCGCGCCTCAGGCCATCGCCGGAGCGGGTCTCATCGACGACGAATACTGGAACATCTGGGTTACCCACGTTCAGACCGGAGAAACCGTTCAGAAGACTTTCAGCAGATGGTTCCGCGATCTGTCGCCTTCATGGGGATATGTTTACGAAGGCGATTTCTACCGCGATTACATCTTCTTCCATTCCGACCGCGATAACTGGGAATACACAGGATTCGATATCTACAGGCTCGACCCGGATATGGGCATCGAGAAATACGACATTCCCGACAAACCCGCAGGCAAAGCCATCAAATATCCGACCAAGGAAAACCCGGTCGTCCGCGTGCTCAACGGCACCCGCAAAACCGACGACGAGGTTCCCAAATGGGCCGCCCGCGTTACCGAAAAACTTCGCGAACTCGGATACAACTGCCTCGACCCAATGAATACCTACGTCGAGGTTCCCAATTACGTCAAAGTCTATTACCGCGCGGGATATAAGGAAGTCGCGGCGAAAATGGCCGCCGAAATTCCCGACATCCCAAATATAGATCCCGTCCTCAAACAAATGCCCTCCAATTTCCGCTGGAATGAGGAGGACGTCATCGTTGTGCTGGGCAAATAAGCCACAGTGGTCGCGTAGTGAAAAGGCCGTCTCATCGAGGCGGCCTTTTTTCGTTCCGGAATCGAAGGGGAGGAGCTACTCTTCCGCGAGATAATCGTTCAGCTCGGCGAGAACCTCCGCGACGTCCATGCCCTTCGACTCGATTAGCTCTCCGATTGTCCCCCAGATAGGCTCGCCGCATTCCGTGCAATGGATATGCTTCTGCATGAGCCACTTGTTCGACCTCGGGTATTTTTCGAGAAGAACATCGACCGGCAAATCTTCTTTGACCATGACTAAAACCGCCTTATATTGTTGTTCGATATGATTGCTTTTTCAAAATCAAAGGAGCCGAAAATGGCCATCGACCCGCGACAAATCCGCGAATACCGCGAACGAATGAACGACAGAATCCTCGCCGAGGATGACCTGACGATAAAACGCTTCTTCAGCCTCGATAATCAAACCTACCGCGAAGGCGCTCTCGACGCCAAAACCAAAGAACTCATGGGGCTGGCGGTCAGCACGTCCCTGCGATGCAACGACTGTATCTTCTACCATCTCGACAGGGCGATAAGCCTCGGCGCCGACAAATCCGAGTTAATCGAGACGCTGGACATCGCGCTGGTAATCGGCGGAAGCATCGTCATTCCCCATTTGCGGTTCGCTTTCGAGGCGATGGACGCCCTCTTTGCCGAGAAATCCTCCAAGGGTTAATCTAAACCGCCGAAACCTATCGGGCCGCCCTGCTGAGGGGTTTTGTCCGGAGTTTTTATCTCGCCGAATTTTTCCTCGAACTTCTTGATGTTGTCCTGAAGGGTTCTCATGAGAAGCTTGGTGTTGACCGGGGTCATGATGATTCGTCCCTGCACTTTGGCCTTTTGCAGGCCCGGGACGATTCGCGCGAAATCGAGGACGAACTCGCTGGTGGAATGGGTGATAACCGCGAGGTTGGCGTAAATCCCCTCGGCGACCTCTTCGGGAAGCTCGATTTGAAGCTGGCGCGGCTGATTCTGCTGATCTTTCGACATTTTGTCTCCTTATCTCGATTAAATTTTCTTTCGATAAATCCGTTGCGAATAATGATCTAACAAAAAATATGCCGGACTGGATGAACGGGCGAGGAGGGCTTTTTTTGAGAATCCCCCTAACCCCTTTGAAAGGAGGCAAGACCGAAACCTTATTCATTGCGAGGGCCCCACCAGCCAGCCTCCCCAGTCATTGCGAGGCCGATAGCCCGCGGCAATCTTTCCGACCACCTCGGTGGCTGAGTAGGGCGATAGCCCGTATCGAAGCCCACATCCCGCGCCATCAACTACCCCGTCTTCGCTATCGCGAATCCACCCCTGCATTCATGAAGGGGAATTATTCCCCTCTTGCCAAAGAGGCGTGCCGAGCAAAGCGAGGCGCGGAGTTGCCCCCCTTAACAAGGGGGGGCAGGGGGGTTCCTACTATAACATTCCCCTCTTCAAGAGGGGTGCCCCGAAGGGGCGGGGTGTTTAATATAAAAGCCCTCCCTTCACAAGGAGAGTTGGTGGAAACATTTGTCATTAAGCCATTAGACATTCATTTGATATTTGACATTTGAGCTTTGAAATTAAAAAAGGGCGGCCACCACAGCCGCCCTTTATCACACCCTTGTTAAGGGGTGCAGGGGAGAGACAACTCTCAACTCTAACTACTCTACGACCACCGTTGCGCTAACCGACGCCCCGTGCTCGTCGCCGTTCATAGGTGTAAACCGATACTCCCACTCGCCGGGAGGAACATGCAGTTCGCGGTAGGGCAACATATTATCTTTGTCCATGGGCAGATGATCGGAGACTTCTATCCACGGCTCCGCGCTACCGGCCTTGCGGCGTTCGAGCAACCCATGAGTCGCGCCATCGACATAACCGTAAACGACCTCGGTCATGCCGCCGCCCTTATCCTCAGCTGTAAACGTCCCCGGCGGTTCGGGAAACACGGGATACACCACCGAAGGCTCCTCCCCGCCGCTGGGGAGTCCCCACGGCGAATCCGTCCAGAAACCGTCCGGCAAATCTTCGCCACGGAAGAAGCTGAAAATCGCGCGTTCCCTTTCGTTGCAAGCCTCCCTGGCCGCCGTTTTCTCGTCGGTGGCGTGAGAATATGCCGTAATCGCCTGACGCATCGCAATACGCTTGGCCTTAACATCGTCGCAGAAGACCGCGATATTGTTCAACCTGTCCGCAAAAACCGCATACTCAGGCTCACCAGCGTGAGGTTGCCACGCCAGATCCGCGATAGTGGCATAATCGACGAGCGTATCCGGGTCCTCCGGAACTTCCTCGTCGAGGCGGAAAAGGTGGAGCACTGAATCGTCGCCGGGCACCAGCGACAACAGCGAAATACGAAGCTTTATCAGCAACGTCCGCAACGCCTTGACCGACGACCGCCACGCCGCGGACGCGTCCATCTGGGCGTCTTCGGCCTGTTGCGCCGCGATTCGTTTGGCGAAATATGTGTCGTCGAGCGCCTGAAGCCCCGGCCTCAGCCAGTTGCAGAATTCGGGCGTGTTTGGCAGAGACAAAAACCACGTCACGAACCCGGTGAACCACTCGTCATATTTTTCATCGGATAGCCTGTAAGGTCTTCTCGATTTAATATCAGCCATGATTCCTCCTTTTTTGCACAATTTTTGTGCGATTTCGCCTAAGTCTATGTCGCTCAGGCTTTTGTCAAACTCCTATATGCTTTTGTCAAAGTCATATGTGTCTTTGTCAAAGCCAAAACTGTCTTTGTCAGACCCAAGAAAGCGTTTGTCAGACTTGAAGAAGCAATTGTCAAACCCAAAACTGCTTTTGTCAGACCCAAATCCGTAATTGTCCGACCCAAAAAACGCCATTTTCGCCCATATTTCGCCCATTTTTGGTCAATTAGATTCGATACTCTTCAAATTTTCGCCTTCTTTATTTTTCCAGGCAGTAAGGCCATTCGCATGGCCGCCTTGAATTACCGCTGCTGCTGCACTTGGACTGGAAAATTCTTCATCACGCGTAAAGATATAGCTATTTTCACTTAAAATAAGCACGTTATCTTCTAATAGTTTTTGGCGCATATTGCTTGGCCAGGGATATTTCTTTGTTGAAGGCCTCTCTTTTAGAACTGCTTGTGATCCCTTTAAAACCAGAAATCCATTTGGTGTAAGATAACCCCTTGCTTCCAGACCTTTTATTTTGCAATAAAGCATTTCCTTTTCTACGCTAGTAGTTGCAAGGCCTTTGTCTGAAATTGGAACCATAAGGTCGATACCTAATACAGGTAAGAGTTGGAGTATTTTCTCAAGGAATACTTCCATATCTTCCCTATCTGATTCGGGTAGTTTAGCGCCGCTACTCTGCCCATTAATAACAACAGCTCGTCTAGAGGCAATTGCCCTTTCGATTAACTTTCCCTCTAAATATCTAATGTGTGATTTCGTAAGATTCTCATCTTTGCTCATGAAGAAAATCAATTGATTCCAAAAATCTTTGTTTAAGTGGGCTTTTATTCTATCTTTGATGTTTTCAGCTTCGCCAATATATATAGCAGGTTTTCCAGACTCAAGATCGACACCAGTAAGGAAATAAATGCCTGTGCTGGTTGATTCCTCTCGTGCAATTATATTCTCAAACTCACTTCTTGATCCCGCTATAGCTTTACCGGTCCAATTCGAAAGCTCTGCAGTTCTTAGTCGTTTTGGATCTCCATGGACAAGAAAAATCTTTATTGTTGCGCTTGGCATTTTATCCTCGTTCTTAAGCTTTTCGTCGGTTTGGTTTCGGTGTTAAAATGTCCATGCCGGTGCGCTGTCTCGTCGCGGGTGGGCGAGGGGGAGAATTTCGTTTTATTTCCGGCGGTGTTTTTCATTTGGTTAAAGTAAATAAAATGTGTCAGGGAGGGCATGTCAAGCAAAAAAGTGGCAGGGGCGCAAAAAAAAGGGCGACCACATGGGGTCGCCCCTACGGCAGATTTATTTCAAATATACGATTCGTTTCGGTCGGCAACGGCCGACGGCGTGTTGTGGCGCACCCTTCGAGAGCGCCTATTTCAAATACACGATTCGTTTCGTTATCGATTCGGTCCCTGAGCCTTGCTTACAGCCCGTCTGGGTCGAAGGGCCGACGGTTGCGCGGACGAGATAGACGCCGGAACCGAGGGCGGCGTCGGGACGCCAATAGTATGATCCCCCCGCCCTTCCCTGACAGGCGCGAGCGCGGGCAACCCCCTTAGTAAGGGGGGCAGGGGGGATTGTTTTAACCATTCGCCCGTTTATGTCGAATATCTCAATGCCCGCACCCTCCGGGGCGGAAATACGGCAGGCCGAATTGAAGGGGTTGGGGTATGCGGAGATGGTGAAATTAACTGGTTTCGCTATCAGCTCCTCAATCCACGTGTCGGATGAGAGCTTGACAATCCAGCAATCCTCATAACCGTGGTTGCCGGTAACATCGCCGTCGTTGGAACGCGACCACCCAGCCGCAATATAGCCGCCGTCATCGACAAGGGCGACAGAATGAGCAAAATCACTCTGGCTACCACCGAGTGAGCTTTGCCATATAATAGAGCCTGATGGATTTAATCTAATTATCCAATAATCTAACTCGCCGTGGTTGACGGTTACATCGCCGTCGCTGGAGGTTGAGTATCCTGCGACGATATATCCGCTGTCGCTGATTTCTTCGACTGAATATGCGTAATCGTCATTAATTCCACCGAAGGAATTTTGCCATTCGATTGTGCCGGACGAGTCTATTTTCACTATCCAAAAATCGGGCGAAGAATCCGTCCCGTGGTGGCCTGTAACATCGCCGTCATTGGAGTATGATCTTCCGGCGACGATATAACCGCCGTCGGACGTCGGGCGAATGGATTCAGCCGTTTCCGCTCGACTTCCACCGAGCGATCTTTGCCATTCGAGAACACCTGAGACATCCAGTTTGACAATCCAATAATCGCCGTTTCCATGATGCCCGCTCACGTCGCCATCATAGGAGGATGAATATCCTGCCAAGATGTAGCCTGAATCGGGTGTTTGGCAAACGTCGTATGCAATCTCGTCACCGGTTCCGCCGAGTGAATTCTGCCATTCGAGCACGCCCGAAGAATCGATTTTAACTACCCAATAATCGACTCCACCATGGTTGCCGGTAACGTCGCCATCGATTGAATTCGTCTCGCCTGCGATAATATAACCTCCGTCGTATGTCTGACGAATTGAATAGGCGTAATCGTTGTAAGTTCCGCCAAAGCATTTTTGCCATTCAATATCGCCGGATGAATCCATTTTGATTATCCAGTAGTCCATTCCGCCGTGATTACCGCTGACTTCGCCGTCTGTGGAGGCCGTATATCCCGATACCACGAAACCGCCGTCGGCAGTCTGCTGGATCGAATACGCGTAATCGCCGCTGGTGCCGCCGTGCGCGCGTTGCCATTCGAGTGCGCCGGAAGAATCCAATTTGACAATCCAATAATCATACCACCCGTGATTTCCGCTAACGTCCCCGTCGGTGGACTCAGTGATACCGGCAATGATGAATCCGCCGTCATCGGTCTGATGTATTGAATGGGCGACGTCGTATGCACTTCCGCCGAATGAATGTTGCCATTCTATATGGGATTGGGCGAAACAGAATCCAGCTGAACATAAAGCTACGAGGATTATCACGTTTTTCATTTTAGTTCCGATCATTTAAGGTAAACAATTCGTTTCGATATCGATTCATCTTCGATAGTTGCCCGGACGAGATAGACGCCGGAACCGAGTGAGGGGGCCGGTTGCCAGACGCATTTGCCCATAGCGTCATTGCGAGCGACCTCAGGGAGCGCGGCAATCTCGTTGTCATCGAGTAGATTGCCGCGTCGGGCATCCGCCCTCCTCGCAATGAGTGCAATTCTACGTCCGTTCATATCGAGAATCTCTACCGAAACGCCCTCTGGATTCCCGCCTTCGCGGGAATGACAATCGAAGGCGATGGTAACAGCGGCGTTGAAGGGGTTGGGGTAGGCGGAGATGGTGAAATGGTCGGGCGTGGGCGGTGTTTCGTTGATGGATGTCAATTCAGAGAGGTCGAAGCAGTAGAGGCGGCCGTCGGTGTCCGCGGCGAAGGCAAGGTTGGCGTTTATTGCAACGTCCACTATATTTGCGCCATCCGGCGTGTAATATCCTTCCTGCCATATCGCGGCGCCGGTGCCCAGATTCACCACCGAGATTCCGGCTGAACCCACAGCTAAAACGAGATGATTTTCGCCCCAGGTTTCGATGTCGTAAACCTCGTCGTCCCATAAATCCACCGAAGCCACGAGGGAGGGAGATGTTAAATCCGCAATATCGAGGATATGCATTCCCGCGCCCCAGGAAGCTACGAAGGCGAGATTATCCTTAATTCCCAGCTTGACAGCTTCGCCGGAGAGGCTCTGCCATCCGATTGGGGAGGAGGCCATGTCCAAATCCCAGATGGAGAAATCCGCTCCGCTTTCGGCGATGAGCACCGTGCCGTCCGGGTATCCGATGGCGTCCATGACCGCAGAGCCAACGCCCATGGTCGAGATGTAAGCGGTGCCGTCGGAGATGTTGTAGAGGTGCATTCCGATGGAGTTGGAGGCCACGAAAAGGGAATCACCGGAGGGGAAAACGCCTCGGGTTGTGGTCGCGGAGTTAATGGTTGTATCCAAAGCGAGGGCGAGATGGTCGGAGATGTCGGCGACGTGGAACCCGGAAGTCCAGTCGGCGAGGTAGGCTTTGCCCTCGGCGCACTCTATCCATCGGCCCGAAAGATAAGAGTGGCCGGGCATCGCAAAGCCGCTGAAAGTAAGGCTATCGACCAAAAATAACCCACCACCGCAGACGTATTCGAGGGAGTATAGCTTTGGGGATTTGGCGAAGGCAAAAACATGGCCGGCATGGACATCCACTCCGCGCAGAGCGGAAAGTTCAATCTCCGTGAGCAGACTGATGTTGAGAGAATCCGCGGCGAAAAGGACGAATCCCGATAACAGAAGGACAATGATGATTAATGAGCGCATGATACCACCTAAATAAAAACTTATTGTTAAATTGTCCAGGCATCAGAAACCTGAACTTGGGTCATACAAACCGATCTTTCAACTTCAAATATAGTTCGGGAAAAGTCGATGGTCAAGTCCCGACTTGTCGTGTTTCTTCCGGTTGGTTAGAAAAGGGTTGAAATATTGTCTTATTTTGGGTAAGATTAACTGATACGAACGTTCAACCGAGGTAGATTATGTTAAGATATGCATTGATAATTCAAGTTTTACTCGCCGCTGTTCTTCTCGCCATTCCTGTTACTCCGGATATGGCAATTTCCGCCGCCCAGACTCACATCACCCTTCACGCTGAATACCTGCAGAACCCGGAAAATAGAGGGGCTGAAGCTATAGGCGTTCCTTACCGTATCGGCGGAATAAACCCCCTTCTCGATTCGCGGGAGGGGCGAGTCGTGGGTTACGTCGTCAACCTGGACCCTGTAGGCTATGTCGCAATCAGCGGGGAAACGCAAATCAAGCCGGTTATCGTTTATTCTTTCAAGAACGATTTCCGTTTCGACGAAACCGAGATGAACCTCATGCTGAAGATGCTTCGCGGGGATTTGGAGCTAAGATTCGCGGCTCTCGATAAGACTTCGACGGATGTCATCGCGGACAACCTCGCCGAATGGTCTGAATACCTTTCCGACGGAGCTGGACTTTTCGCGGAGCATTCATCCATGGCGGTTTACGGGCCGTGGTTCGACACGAATTGGGGGCAGGGGTATCCCTATAATATGCGATGCCCTATCGACCCGGAAACGGGAAGCCGATGTGTTACAGGATGCACCGCCACGGCGATGGCGATGATTCATAACTACTGGGAATACCCGCCTTTCGTAGCATTCGCGCCGGACGAGAGCTATTATTCGGGATACACTTCCCCTACCATTTTCATCGACGCACCTACAGCCACAGACGATTCCCTCGAATACGACAACGGAAGCGGATATCCCTCAAACTCGGAGCTGGCTAATCTTATGTGGGCTTCGGGAGTTTCCGTGGGTTCTTGGTATAGTTCCAGCGGCACCGGGGCGAATGTTTCGGCAAGCGATTATATCGACAAATGGGGTTACAGCGAGAATGCAATTACAATGAATGGAAGTAGCTCGGATTTCTACACGTATCTTTCGGACGATATGATCGAAGGAAGGCCGGCGCAGTTGGCGATATATCAGGCCGATTGGTCGGGAGGGCATTCCATAAACTGCGACGGCTACAACAGCTCGACGGATCGCTATCATTTAAATATGGGATGGAGCGGATCTGCCAATGGGTGGTATTCGCTTCCGGCCGGGATGCCTTCAGGATATTCGATTATTAGCTACGGCGTTGTTGGATTGGAACCTGATCCCCGCCCGGATGCCTCCGATGTCTGCGGGTCTGCGATTGCAATTTTTCCGGAAGAGGAATCTTCCAGGTATCGGGATGCGATATATCCTGCGGGAGATGAGGATTGGTTCACTTTCGAAGCGATTCCGGAGAGCAGTTATATCTTCTACACCCGCGGTTCGACGAACACCTACGGCGCGATATACAGTTCTTGCGGCGGAGAGCTTCTGGCTTCCTCGACGACGGGGATTTCGAGATACAATTTCTTCATCCAGTTCACGCCTACTACTGCGGGGACTTACAAGCTGTTGGTTATGGGAGATACTTCATCGGAGTTCGGACTCTATTCATTACATTATAGGACAGGGGAGGGGCCGACACTGGACATTACCCTGCCCTCGTCGGGCACGGTCGTAGAAGAAGGCGCTACGATGGTTATCCAATGGACTTCCGGAGGGGTGCCGAGTTTCGCGACCGCCCGTTTGGATTATTCCTTAAATGGCCTCGACGGCCCTTGGAATGTGATAACTGATTCGACCAATTTTACCTTCCATATATGGGATGTGCCCTATGTAACTTCCGAACAGACAAATGTTTACGTGCGGGTGCAGAGTGTGGAGTTCAACTCGATTATCGCCGAAGTCGGGCCGTTGACCATTCTGGACGTTACGGGAATCGACGAAAACGCAAAGCCGGACGATTACAGGATTCGAGCATATCCCAATCCTTTCAATTCTGCGGTGGCTATCGATGCTCCCGATGGCGCGAAGATTCAAATTCACGACCTTCGCGGAAGACTCATCGAAACTATCCAGAAAGGCAAGATATGGCGTCCCGAGCCGGATGTGGAGTCGGGGATATATCTGATTTCCATCGAATACCGGGGCGAAACGGAGATAATTCGGGCAGTTTATCTGAAATAGCGCGCCGAAAATGTTCCCGGTGGCAAGAGAAATGCTATATTAATGGGATTTGTCGAGGTCGAAAATTGAAATGCAATTTTAATTTGACTTTGGTGAATAGGTTGCTATATTGAAAAATCTGAGTTCGATGAACTCTTGAATTTGAAACTTTGAAATTAAACTCATAAGAAAGGAGCCCTCTCGATGGTCGAATATTTTAATAAGGGTGGATTCTTAATGTATCCGCTGTTGGGCCTTTTTGTCATCGGGATAGCTTTTGGGATAGTCAAACTCTGGCTACTCATGAGAGCGACAGTAAATAGCAAGAAGTTCTTTGAAATGATCAAAGGAGTTCTGAAGAAGGAAGGCGTTCGGCCTGCGATAGAGAAGTGTGAGACTACGAGAGGGCCTTTGGCCGCTCTTTTCCACGCTGGTCTCGAACGCGCCGACCGCGGACTTGCTTATGTCGAAAGAGCGATTGAAAACGAAGCCGCTGTCCAGCTCGGTTTCCTCGAAAGAGGTATGGTCTGGCTCAGCACGATTATCAGCGTTGCGCCTATGCTCGGGTTCCTCGGGACAGTGCAGGGCATGATCATCGCCTTCGATACCATCGCGAAATCGAACGACATCGTTCCGAGCGAAGTCGCCGGCGGTATTTCGACGGCTCTTCTCACGACCTTCAGCGGTCTTGCTATCGCGATTCCTATTCAGATATTCTATAACTATTTCGTGAACAAGGTAGATCGCATGGTTGTCGAGATGGAGGACTACTCTAACAAGCTGGTCGAATTCCTAATCGACAACGATATGGTTGCAAGTTAGGAAGCGAAGTGCTTAAGGTAAAGAAACACGGAAAAGCCAGCTCGGAAATACCGACATCGAGCCTTGCGGATATCGTATTTCTGCTTCTTATCTTCTTTCTGGTTACGACGAGCATGAATCCGGCAAAGGGGCTGGGGATAACCCTGCCTCCGCCGGGTCAGGAAGTCAAAATCGCGAAACAGAATATCGTAAACGTCTTTGTGAACCCTCAGGGACAAATTCTAGTAGGCGGCGAGGAAACTCAGCTTAGCGATGTTCGCGCGAAAGTCGAACAGAAGAGGATGGAATACAAGGCGGAAAGAGGCGAGGACGAGGAAATCATCGTCAGTCTGCTGACCCATGTGGACGCGGAATATCGTATGATGATCGACGTTCTCGACGAGATAAAAGAGGCCGGCGCCAGGAAGATATCCATTGCTACGCCGCAGTTTTAGGCGGTTCGGTATGCGAGTTAGAGCATCACTCAAAGGGCTAAACCCCCTTAGTTTCGGAGGGATAAATTGGCAATAGGATTCAAACAAAAAGCGAAGCTTTCGAGCCAAATACCCAACTCGTCGATAGCGGACATCGTTTTCCTGCTACTAATATTCTTCATGACCGTTACGGTTTTCAAAGAATACCAGGGACTTCGTGTTCAGCTTCCAGTAGCGAAAGCCACACAGAAAATCGAAGCTAAACGCGATATATCCTATATCTGGATCGATAGGGAAAACCGGCTTAACATCGATGATATGATAATTTCATATGCCGAGGTTCAGCCGATTATGTCCGGCAAGATGATTGAGAATCCGGCGTTGATTGTTTCTATACGTGCCGATGAAAAGGCAAAATACGGTCGTGTAGCTATGGTCATGGAGTCTCTCAAGGAAGCGAATGCTCTGAGAATAAACTTTGCCACTCTTTCGGAAGGCTAAGTTATGCGTTACATAGATGAAAAAGCGGATCTCCCGGGGCAGTTCAATAAGCAATATCGCAAAAGCCTCATCATAACTCTCCTCGCGATTCTTCTCATCGCCCTGACCTTCATTACAGTGCAGGTCAAGAGGATGGAAGGGCCGGAATATCAGCAGACAATCGAAATCGAGGAAATCGAAGAGACCCGCCAGCAGATAGAGAAAGAAGAGCCACCTAAACCGAAAATCGCCGAGGTTATCGAAGCGGACGAGGAAGAAGTGCCGGATACGGTAACAATCGCCGAGACGGATCTCGAAATCGACAGCTTCGTTCCGCCTCCGCCACCCGACGAGGGCGAAGTTGTGGACTTCTTCGCTCTGGAAGCCCCCCCGACACCTCGCAAGCAGGTTGATCCAAAATACCCCGACCTCGCGAGGAAGGGGCAAGTCGAGGGCACGGTTTTGGTCGAAGTCATTATCGGCATCGACGGCAAAGTCGAATCGGCGAAAATTGCCGGAGCCAAGCCGGAAGGCTTCTTCGAAGAAGCCGCTTTAGCCGCGGCCAAACAATGGACCTTCGAACCAGCATATCAGAGAGATAAACCAGTCCGTGTGCGCTACCAGATTCCATTCCGGTTCACATTGAGATAACGGCTTAACCATACAGGTTTGCATATTTCCGAAAGAAGCCCCAAACGGGGCTTTTTTCGTATTATCGAAAGTTCTCTATAAACTCTGTTTGTAGAATTTAGTCAAAGTTAAGTAATGATTTGGCACGAAGTGTGTGAATAAAAAAACGGACATAATGTAAAAAGAGCTTGACATTATGTTAGAAGATTCGTATTCTCGATTGTGAAAAGGCCATTTGGTCATAGAGAGGTGAGAATGAGTTTGACGATAAAAATGAAAAACGGACTACTGATTATTCTGCTACTGTCCCTGACGGCATTTGCGCAAACAGGAATTCAGAATGAACCGGGCAAGGAGATAGACGAGCTCGGTATCGAGGAGTGCATTCAGATAGCGCTTGAGAGAAACTATGGTCTAAATATAAGGGAGGAATCGGTTGTTAAGTCTGCCGCATCGAGACTCGGAGCCTGGTCGAGACTAATGCCCTCGGCAAATCTCCGTTATTCCTGGAGCCATAGCGGCGACGACCGATACAATTTTACCGAAACCGGATTCACGGTCAGCAACGACCATTATAGTATGGGATTCAGCGCTTCTCAACCCCTTTTCGCCGGTGGCAATAACATCTTGTCCCTCAAGACATCGATACTGAGTTACAAATCTGCGGAGATAGAATACACCGGCGAACAGGAGAATTTAATCTACGATGTCAAGCAGGCCTATTACACAGCCATAAGTGCGGAACAGACCTTGCAAAATGTGGAACAATCCCTCGAACGCGCCCGTGAACAGTGGCGTTTTGTAGCTCAGCGCGACACACTCGGTCTCGCCGACCCCACCGAGGTTTCCCAGATGAAGGTAACCCTCGCCGAGACGGAACTTTCGCTACTTCAAGCGCAAAACGCCCGTAGGCAGGCTATGGAAAGATTACTCATCCTGCTTTCTATGCCAATGAACATCTCGATAGAGCTTATCGAACCGGATTTGGTTTCGATAGAACCCCCCGAATTTGAAACTCTGCTTCAGAAAGCTATGGAGCATAACCCTCAGGTAAAATCGGCCGAATTGGCCAAGTTCAGCGCTCGACTCTCGAAGTTTTCCAGCTGGAGCGGATACCTTCCCTCGGTAAACGCCAGCTATTCATATAATTGGAGCGACAATGCCATGCCCGAAGGTTTTTCGGAGATATGGGACGATGCAACATGGAGCTTCGGGGTTTCTGCATCGTGGAGCCTCTTTTCGGGAACTTCCCGTATTGCAGGCGTCCGCAGTGCCAACAGCGGAGAGCGTTCTGCCGAATTGACACTGCTTCAGGCGAAACAGACAGTGGAAACCGCGGTGCGTCTGGCTTATCGGAATATGCAGGAGGCATCGGCGCGCATAAACCTCGCCGATGCCCGAGTTGCCGACGCCGAACTTAACGCGACCCTGTTCCGCGAAAAATTCGAACTGGGAAACAGCACCATATTGGAACTACTGCAGGCCGAGCTCTCTCTTCAAAATGCTCTGGCTGAGAATGTGAAAGCCGTTTACGATTTCAGAATGGCAATAGCAGAGCTGGAGCGACTCTCCGGCATCGAAATGGATATTTAACTCGAGACAAACTCGGAGGAATATATAATGAAAAAGCTGATAATAATACTCGTAATCCTCGCGGTAATAGGCGCTCTGGTTTTCGGCGCGATTTACATGAGGCGCAAGGCGTCCGGAGTAACTCAGGTTACGACAGAAACTGTCCAGCGCAGGGATATTCTACAGGTCGTAACGGCCTTTGGAAGCCTGAACCCCCAGGTCGAGGTCTCCATTTCGAGCAAGGTAATTGGCCAGATAGAGCGCCTTTATGTCGAAGAGGGGGACACTGTTTCCAGAGGAGACACATTGGTGGAACTCGAACGCAATAGATATCGAGCCGCGGTTTCTTCCGCGCAGGCCGCTTTGAGGTCCGCCCGGTCGGATGTAAGCAGGGTCGAAGCGAATCTGAATCAGGCAAAAGAAACTTTGCGAAGGTCCCAGGCCATGTTCGATAAAAATCTCATTTCCGAAGACGCCCTGCTTCAGGCTCAAACACAGGTCGAAGTGCAAGAAGCCATGCTCGAGTCGGCTCTGAATAATGTAGATAGAACTCAGGGAACCCTCGAAGAAACTCAGGACGACCTCGACCAGACCACAATAATCGCCCCAGTTTCCGGGGTGGTTATCAGCCTTTCCGTCGAAGAAGGGGAGAACGTCATCACCGGCACTATGAACAACCCCGGAAGCGTCATTATGACAATCGCCCAACTCGACGCCATGGAAGCCGTGGTCGATGTGGACGAGGCGGATGTCGTGAGTCTCGATATCGGCCAGAGGGTAAAAGTCGAAGTCGATGCTTTCGCCGATACTTTTCTCGTGGGCGAAGTCGTCAAAATAGCCAACAGCGCTAAACTTCAGAGTGTCGGTGGTCAGGAGACTGTCGCGAACTACGAGGTCAAAATTACGGTGCCTGAACCTTTCGAAGGCATACGTCCCGGTATGAGTTGCACTGCGGAGATTGAGGTCGAAAAAGCGGAAAGCGTTCTATCGGTTCCTATTCAATCGATCGTTACGGCTCGAGAAGAGCCCGGCAAAGAGGAAGGGGAGAAGCCGCCCTCCCGCAACGGCATGATGCGCAAAAGAGACGCGGTTTTCGTTGTCAAAAGTGGTGCGGCTAATCAGAGAATCGTCGAGACTGGAATCGCCGACGACAGATATATTGAAATCAAAGAGGGAATCGAGGAGAACGACAAGGTCGTTACCGGCAGATACGAGGCCCTACGCGCCCTTCAGGACGGCGACAGAGTGGAAGAAATCAGCAGTGGATTCCAGGGGCCCGGAAGAGGAGGTTTTGGTGGGCGACCTAATTAAAATTGTCGATATTACAAAAACATATCAGATGGGCAAAACTCAGGTGCATGCCCTTCGCGGCCTCTCCCTGACTATCACCGAATCGGAATATATCTCGATTATGGGGCCTTCCGGAAGCGGGAAATCCACCCTGCTCAATGTCCTCGGTATGCTCGATGTCCCGACTTCCGGCGAATACATTTTCCGAGGCACAAATGTCGCCGAGTTATCGGACAATCGCCTCGCCGAAGTTCGCAACCGCGAGGTTGGGTTCGTTTTTCAGACCTTCAACCTTCTTCCGCGAGCAACCGCTTTGGGAAATGTGGAACTCCCCTTAATATACGCGGGTGTATCGAGGAAAGATAGAAAGGAGCGCGCTCAGGCGGTTTTAGAACAGGTTGGACTGGCGGACAGAATGACTCATCGTCCTAACGAATTGTCCGGCGGCCAGAGACAGCGCGTCGCTATAGCCCGCGCCCTGATAACTAAACCCGGTATAATACTCGCCGACGAACCCACAGGCAACCTCGACAGCAAAACCGGAATCGAAATCATGTCTCTACTCGATGATCTATCAGAACTCGGCCATACAGTAATCCTGGTTACCCACGAACGATCGATTGCAGAACATGCGAACCGCAATGTGGAACTCCTTGACGGAAGAATATCCCGCGATGAAACGAACAGATAGAAAAGGCTTACCTTGTATCTGATAATCGAAAGCATACGCTCCGCAGTCGATTCCCTTCGAAGTCATCCCCTTCGAACGATTCTGACTATGCTGGGAATTTTGGTGGGGGTTACCACTATAATCCTAATCGTATCCCTCATTGCCGGCCTTGACGGCATGGTGGCAAAGGAATTTTCTCGCGTGGGAACCCGGGTCCTTTATATCAGCAGATCCCAGTGGGGTAAGGAATACTTCTGGCGTGCTCCCCAAATTGGCCAGAAGGAACTCGATGCAGTCAAACGAGTTTATCTGACCGAATATGTCGTGCCATATAGGCAGTCCCGAGGTGGACTAATGCGTAATGGCGTCGAGCTTCAGAATATGCAAATTGTCGGCACGACCGAAGATTTTCATCTGGTTCGGGAAATTCCAATAGTGATGGGGAGATTTTTCTCCCGTTTCGAAGCCGAAAAGGCGACGCGAATTACTGTTATTGGATGGGATATTTATGATAGGCTTTTTCCCGGGGGAGAGGATCCCCTTAACCAATATGTCGAAATAGACGGAATACCCTTCAGGGTTATAGGCGTAATCGAAAAACAGGGCAACATGATGACCAACATGAGCGGAATGGCCGCCGACTATAATGCTTACATCCCACTTCCCTGTGCGAATAAAATGTTTGGCAGATGGCGTGGTATTACGATTATGGCGAGTGCTCCTTCGGAAGATTTAGTTTACGACCTCGAACAGGAGTTAAGAATGGCTCTCCGCGCAGTTCGCGGACTCAAACCCGGCGAACCTGACAATTTCGGCATAAACAGGCAGGATTTTTTCCTCAATGAGTTCCGCAATGCAACAAAATATATGTGGGCCGCCCTTATCGGAATCGCCGCCCTTTCCCTTCTGGTAGGCGGAATAGGGGTCATGAATATAATGCTGATATCCGTTACCGAACGAACTCGCGAGATAGGAGTGCGCAAAGCATTAGGCGCAAAACGACGGAATATTATGCTACAATTTTTATTGGAAGCCCTTATCGTTTGTTGGAGCGGAGGACTTATCGGCGCTATAATCGGATTTTTCATGTCGGCGATAATTGCGGCGGTTTCCCCGTTGGTTTTCGTCTTCTCATGGCCGGCTGTCGCTCTTGGAACTGCATTTACATCGGGCATCGGAATTTTCTTCGGATTGTATCCTGCAATTAAAGCCGCCCGCAAATCACCGGTGGAGGCGTTACGTTATGAATAATATTCTAAACTATAATATATTATGAATATTCTATCTAGCATATCAATAGCCCTTCACGGCATCAATCAGAACAGACTACGCGGATTCCTTTCGATTCTCGGAGTGGTTGTCGGAGTTATGGCGGTTATCGGAATGGGGGCCCTCGCGTGGAGCATGCAGGAAGCCCTCGGGAACAGAGCCGAAAGCCTCGGCGCTAATACTTTCAGCGTCGAAAGGGCAAGCCATATAGAGATGGCCCTGTCGTGGTTTTCTGGAAACCGCACGGAGTCCTATGAATTATGGCGCAGACCCCGTTTCGATCTGAATTACTTGGACGAAATCATGAATTCATGCCCATCGGTAAAATCCGTTGCGCCCATAGCCAACGGGAGTTTCCGAATGAGGTTCGGACGACGAAGATCTCAGGATGAAATAAGCTACATGGCCACCAATGAGAATTTTTTACAGGGCGGAATATACAAACTTGAAGACGGCCGTTTCCTCCGCAAACACGATGTCGATACTCGCCGCTATGTCTGTGTTATAGGCCAGGACCTCGTGAGCCAATACTTTCCGAATGTCGATCCGATCGGGCAGAATATTCAGATTGGCAGAGCGGAATATCAGGTTATTGGAACCCTGCAGAAGGTCGGTTCGACCCTCGGAGAAAACCCAGACCAGGTTGCAATAATCCCCATAACCACAGCCATCAAACACAACCGATGGATGATTTGGCAAATGAAAATGAACATCGAAGCCTACCCGGATATGCTCGAAGACGCCCGCGACGAAGTCATTACAACCCTCCGCCGTCTCCGAGGCTTAAGGCCTGAAGATAACAATAACTTCTCCATCGTAACATCGGACATGATGAAGGAAATCTACGGCAAAATCACCGGCGCGGCGGCAATAGTCGTCCTGATTATCGCAGGGGTGAGCCTGATTGTCGCCGGAATAGGCATTATGAACGTGATGTTCGTCTCCGTGAAGGAGCGCACACGGGAAATCGGCATACGCAAGGCGTGCGGCGCGTCGTCGAAAGATATTCTGATGCAGTTCACGCTGGAGGCCATCATGCTGTCATCCCTCGGCGGCCTAATCGCTATGATTGCGGTGGGGGTGCTGATAAACACCGTAGGCAAACTTGCGCCTTTCGATATTGTCTTCCCGCCCGGCCTGGTCTTCTTCGGCCTGCTTTTCTCGATGCTTGTGGGCGTAGTTTTCGGCATAATCCCCGCGGTTCGCGCAAGCAAGATGAACGTGGTCGATGCCCTGCGCTATGAGTAAACCTTAAGCACCGCGTATTTCCCCATGGCACGCCTGCCGCTACGTGCGAATCGTATTTTTCTCCCTTTGATGTCGCACGCGGCAGTCGCGCCATGGGGCAGACTCTCATTACTTGCCAATCCTCCGTTGCGGCGCGCCTAAGCAACACCAGTCGTTGAGTAGCCGAAGGCGTCCCGAAACGCCCCACGCACCCGAAGCAAAAATTCCCCTTCATGAGTGAAGGGTGGCACTGAAAGCGCCTGCGACCGGAGGAAGCCCGTAGGGGGTAGTTGAAAAGCGATAAACACCCCGCCCTTCGGGCACCCCTCTTTGAAAAGAGGGGAATTCCCCTTCATGCTTGAAGGGTGGCACTGAAAGCGCCTGCGACCGAAGGAAGCCCGTAGGGGGTAGTTGATATTCCCCCGAAACCCCCGCCCTCGAAAATATTCACTTCCCCGGCACTTTTTCCTTGCGCGACTATGAACCGCGATTTATATTGCCTCTGTCTAAAGATAAAATGGAGAATACCAGATGAAGTTCAAACTTGAAGATTTAGAATTCCAAAGGCAAGCGATTAACGCAGTTGTGGGAGTTTTCAAAGGCCAACAGAAGAACGCCTACGAAAATGCAACCGAGGATTCAATTCGCTACAACCGGCTCGACCTTAAAACAGAAGAAGTCAGCGCAAACGTAAAGAGCGTCATGAAAGAGACAGGAGTAGAAGAGGAGACCGCGAAACTGAACGAAGACCACGACTTCTGCATTGAGATGGAAACCGGCACCGGGAAAACGGTTGTCTATCTTAAAACGATTTTCGAGCTTCACAAAGAATATGGGTTCACCAAGTTCATCGTTCTCGTGCCTTCGATAGCAATTAAAGAGGGTGTGAAAAAGGCATTCGATAGTTTCGCCGACCAATTAGAGGAATATTACAATTTCAAACCAACCTGTTTCATATACGACAGCAAAAGGCTTACGAAGGTAAAAGAGTTCGTAGAAAGCCAGCATCCACAAATAATGATCGTTACGCTTCAATCCTTCAACTCAGAAGACAAGATACTTAACCGGGAGAAAAGAGAAGACCTAATTGCACCTGACATGTCCTATATCGAAGCACTGGCCGCAACAAGACCCATAATCATAATGGATGAACCGCAAGAGGGAATGGACACCGACAATTCTAAGAAAGCTATAGATAGCCTAGATCCACTATGCAAAATAAGATATTCCGCGACTCACAGGGTTTTGAAAAATCTCCTCTTCCGCCTAACACCATATGAAAGCTACAAACAAGGCCTTGTTAAGAAAATCAAAGTAAATGCAGTGACTGAAGTCAACGACGAGGCCTCTTTGAAAATCGAGTTTTTAAAAGCGATACTTCCGACAAAATCGAAACCGCTGATGGCCGAAATAAAGGCATATAAGCAAAAGAACGGCAACTCGGATTTTAAAAAATTCAAATGCAAGGAAGGCGACCACCTCTTTGAATTAACAGGTAATCCTGCTTATATCGGATACACCGTTGACCGTATCCATAAACCTATGACGGAGGATTTATTCAAGCTCGAATTTACGAACGGAGCAGTGCTAACGGAGAAAAAGCAAGCTAAAAACACCGAAGCTATTTTCCGCGTTCAGCTCTATTGGATGATTAGAGAACACTTCGCGAAAAAGAAAAAGCTCGAACCAAAGGGTATCAAGTGCCTTTCGCTTGTTTTCATCGACAGGGTAGCCAACTACGTCGATGACGGGATAATAAAACAGATTTTCAAAGAGCAATATAAGAAGGTTGTCAAAGAGCTATTCAACCGCGAACCGTCGGAAGAGGAGATTGAGAACGTTCAAGGCTCCTATTTCGCACAGACACAAAAAGGCGAATACACCGACAGCGAATACAGCATGCGTAAGAACTCCGAAATCTATGCCTTGATAATGGAGAAGAAGGAACAGCTTCTTTCATTCGAAGAACCGGTCGAATTCATCTTCTCCCATTCGGCGCTTGGCGTAGGTTGGGACAATCCGAATGTATTCAATATCGCAATCCTCAATGAGTCCTATAACGAGATTAAGAAGCGGCAGGAAATAGGGCGCGGTTTGAGAATATGCGTTAACCAAAACGGCGAACGAGTCCGCGATTCCGAGAAAGTAGAATTGGGCGATGAAATTAACCTTCTTACCGTAATTCCCAACGAAACATATACCTCGTTCTATCACCAGTATCAGAGCGAAATAGGGCAAGATGGGCAAACGCCTGACATCGGGCACGAAGAAAAAGGGAAACCAGTTGGCAAGAAGAGGATTAAACGAACAAAGCTATTCAATTCCAGTTCCTTCAAGGAATTCTGGAGAAGACTTTCCAAGAAAACAGATTTCCTCGTTTCGTTCAACGAAGAAGAAGTTATTAGAAAAGCCAAAGACTCTTTGAGCGATATAGCAATTTCTGAAACAGCTATAGATACAGACTCAAACTACATGAGGGGATTTAAGAAAAGCTTAGAAGAAGAAACCAAACATGGTGGAAGCCACAGAACCAAAGTAAAGGCCGAATTTGCTCCTATCGACCTCATCGAGGAGATTTCGGAGAAAACACATCTCTCATATCCCGCCGTTACCCGAATTGTAACCGCATACGACAAACCGGAAGAGATAATCAAGAATCCGCATGTCTGGAAGGAAGAGGTTATAAAGCGAATCAACAACATCGAACTCGATGAAATGGTGCGCGGCCTCGATTACCAACTTACCGGCGCATCATATTCAGATAGCGAATTCAAGGAAGAGTTCGAGACAGACAGCGCTAACCTCTTACCTACGCCGAAAAAGGGAATCTACGACCAAATAGTCTTCGAGAGCGGACGCGAAAGAGAATTCGCCTTAGACGCCGACAACAACAGCGAGGTCGTTTGTTTTCTCAAACTACCGGATTTCTACAAAATCAAAACACCAGTAGGCGATTATAACCCCGACTTCGGAATCGTAGTGAAACGAACAAGGCTTCGGGACGAAACCGAAGAAGAATACCGCTTCGTTGTCGAGGTCAAGGGAACGAACGATATAAACAACAAGTCATCGCTTAAGGAAACAGAAATCCAAAAGATAAAATGCGCCATAAAGCATTTTAACGCTCTCGGTATCGAGTCGCATATCGATTATCTTGCGCCGATTAAAGACTACGAAACATTCAAATCGAAAGCACATGAGGCACAAAATGTCCAAACTTGATAAACTATCGATGAAAACCGACGACCTCAACGACGAGCGCCTCGCAAAGCTCAAAGAGCTTTATCCCGACCTGTTCGACGGCGAGGGCAACCTCGTGAAAGAAGAACTCGAAAAGCTCGCTGACCCCGAAAAAGCGCACCCCGAACGCTTCGAGTTCTCGTGGTTCGGAAAGGCGCAGGCAAAACGCAACGCCTTTTCCCCCGCGGACGGCGCGCTCGTTTATGAAGACTCCCGCTCGGTGAACCCCGAACTCGCCGACGGCAACCTCATTATCGAGGGCGAGAACCTCGAAGCCCTCAAGCTCCTGCTGTGCTCCTACCGCGAGAAGATAAAGTGCATATACATAGACCCGCCATACAACAAAGACGCCGATACGGTTTATAAAGATGATTTCTCGGAAAGTAGAAAGGAATATTGGGAGAGGACAGGGATAACGGAAAACGGTGTTAAAATCGACACAAACACCCGCGCCGACGGACGCTACCACAGCAACTGGCTGGACATGATGTTCCCGCGCCTACTGCTCGCCCGCCAGCTACTGCGCGAGGACGGCGTGATATTTGTGAGCATAGACGACAACGAGGTGCACCACCTCCGAATGATGATGAACGAGGTCTTCGGGGAGGAGAATTTTGTAGCTACACTCATATGGAATAAACAACATTCTCAGCAACAAGGATTGTTCAAAAAATATCATGAATACGTCGTCTTATATGCTAAAAGCAATTTTGAACAAGAGAATATAACGGGTGGCGATGGTTTTATAGATGCTGGTGCATTAAAAAAAGTGTCGCGTGGTAACCCAAAATCAAGTTTTACGTTTCCTCCTGGAATAAGATTCAATGCCCCTGATAATTTTATTTTAGAAGGAGAATATGGGGGTTCAGAAAGAGTAGAAGTTGAAAAAGGCAGATTGGTAGCAAAAGATGGTAAAACAGCAGAAGAGGTTACCTTGGCCGCAGGTTGGACACAAAAAGAACAAATGAAGAAGTATTTTGCGGGTGAAGAAGTATTTGATAGTAAAGGCCAAAAGGTGGTTGAATTCTATTTTAGCTCAACTGGGAAATTGAAATGTATTAAAGAAAGAAGCAAAATAACACCTCCGACGATATTACCTTTATATGGTATGGTAAGCGAACAAACTGGTAAGCTAACCGAGTTGATGGGTGCGAATGTTTTTGATAATCCTAAACCTGTTGATATGATCAAGGACTTTTCAAAATGGTTTTTGGACGATGATGACATAGTCTTAGATTTCTTTGCTGGCTCCGGCCCTACTGCGCAGGCTATTATAGAATTGAACGCACAGGACGGCGGAAATCGGAAGTTCATTCTTATACAGTTACCTGAAGCACCTGATGAAACGACAGAAAGTGGGCGAGAGGCTATAAAACAAGGTTACAAGAAAATCTCGGACATCACAATCGAGCGCAACAAGCGGGTTATCGAGCGAATGGCCAAAGAGAAGGCCGAGAAGCCGGAGCTTTTCGAGGGCGTGGCGAACGAACCCGGATTCAAGGTCTATACGCTGGCAAAATCGCATTTCCCCCGCGTCGATTTCGCCCCCGACCCGCAAAAAACCGACGCGGAGAAAATCGAAGCCCTGAAAGCATACATCGCCGAAAAAGAAGCCGCAATGCACACCCTCTTCAATCAGGACGAAATCCTCGACGAGGTGCTTCTCAAGAACGGCTTCATGCTCGATTACACGAAAGAGCGTCTCGCGGAGGTTACGGCGAACGAGGTCTATCTCATCGCGGACAAGAATAAGGAGGCGTTCATCTGCCTCGACGGCGAACTCGAAGACGAGACGGTGAATTATTTCAAGGATCACAAAGACAGGATATTTATCTGCCTCGAACGCGCCCTCGACACAACCAAGAAATGGAACCTCAGCCACTTCATGGGCGAGAAGTTCGTAGCGTTTTAGGTTGAAGAGATGATATTGGAGGGTTAGTTGGCCTTCGGGACGAAAAAAAAGTTTGGGGAAAATGAAAAAAGGGGTTGACGAAAGGGAACTGGTTTATTTGATTTGTTTGTAGAGAACGCTCAACATTTCCAAAAGGTGGCGTTGGGAGTGGAGAATTGAGAGTGGAGAGTTTGAAAATTCGTTCTTTATGTATATGAAACGGTCAAACAAGAGGAGGCTTATGGTTTGAGAATTGGGGGGAAACTCCCGGCGACGGCCTTGTGGCCGTAAGTCGTTGTTCTTTAACATGTTATATTAACGAGAATTCGTGGAATTGTGGCGAAAAACAGCTCTGAGAGGCCAGTGTGTTGCCCTGAGAGGGTAGTGCAAAGCCCTGAGAGGCCAATGCGTTGCCCTGAGAGGGTAGTGCAGAGCCCTGAGAGGCCAGTGCGTTGCCCTGAGAAGGTAGTGCGTTGCCCTGAGAGAGCGGTGCAAAGCCCTGAGAGGGTAGAAACTTCGTCTGAAAGCGTTCCGCGAATCGAATCAAAATGGAGGAATTATGGCAAATGAAATAAAAACGCGTGATCCTCAAGCTAAACTTTATCACAAAGATTATCTCACGTGGATCAACAATACGGTTGTCTGGCTTGGGACGCAGGTCGCGGAGCCTGATTATCCGGCCCATCTCGCGCCCGACCTCGCACCGCTAATTCCACCCTTCGCCGCCGCGCTTGATTCGTGGCACGTATTGAACGAGCTCGCTATCGGGCGCAACGAGATATTTACCAATATTTTCGACGCTTTGCGTGATCAACTTCAACTAATAAAAGAATCGCTTCCGACTGTCGCCGACGAACCTCCGGTATTAGCGGAGTTTGGAATCGATGCCGCCCTTTCGCGTGATCGGGACGAATTTTATATTCAGGCGAAGGCGGCAAATGACCATTGGGCTGTTGTTTCCGCCGAACCACAGTTTGCACCGCTGGTTGCGGATTTCGGAATATTCACCGGTCTTTACGCCGATTTCGTGGTGGCGAAAGAAAACTATTACACGACTTTCAATGCGTCGCAACAGGCGCAAAACGATGTCCTGACAACGCGTGCGGCGATTCATGAATGCGAACGCGAGATTTTTGGGTGGTATCGTGCGCGTCATAAGAATGGCACCGACGAATGGTGGACGGCTACCTGGTGGGGCACGACGAGCGGCGGCGAGGAGCCACCCGCGCCGGAGTGGCCGGATTGGCCGGGGCCTGTGGAGGCGTCGGCAGAGCAAATCGACGAGGGGCTTGTGCGACTCACATATTCGGGTCTCAATGGCGGGAAGACGTTGCGTATAGATAGGCTCAAGCAGGGCGACGCGGATTATGTTCCTGTTACCGATGGCCTACCCCTCGACGATCCGGAGGAGGTCATGCCCTTCGACGACAATCATCTCGACAAGAAGAAATACACCTACAAGCTGACGCCGTTCGATGAAGTCGGAAATCCGGGAACGCCGGCGTTGGTCGAGGTTACGGTTTCGTAGCGAGCGGCAGTGCCGCTTCCGAGGTGCTCAACCGCCTTCGGCGGATTCGGCGGCAGTGCCGCCGGCAATGCCGGTGATGTTTGTGCTCGACGCTTCGCGACTCGCTTCGGCAATGCCGACAGATGATGTGCTCAACCCTTTCGCGGATTCGCTTTGGGAAATAGGAATTAACCCCCCTAGCCCCCCCTATTAGGGGGGGAATTTATATTAAACACCCCGCCCCTTCGGGGC